>Ga0209192_10002153_pt1 | contig 14546 bp, 14 predicted proteins | sample ArcticOcean_MG_C_11_FD_187433 | JGI IMG/M metagenome (GOLD analysis project Ga0209192, IMG submission 187433) | Marine microbial communities from western Arctic Ocean - ArcticOcean_MG_CB2_154 (SPAdes) (version 2) | ecosystem: Environmental > Aquatic > Marine > Oceanic | place: Arctic Ocean... | reverse complement strand
GCCCAAAATCAGGAAATATCAAACAAAACCCAACAAATTAGCCGCCGCACCACTCGCAAACACGTGGTTTTGAGGGAAATACATACATGATGAACCGAAAAGACTGGTTATGCCGAGGTCTCACTCTGAGAAATAATTGTATTTATTTTGACGGAGGAATATTCTATAGGTTTATTTGAGCAAATCGAGACAGAGAGTTTCTCTGTATTTCCTGGATTTATTCAAAAGAGAAAAATACATGTCAGAGTAATGGTGGTAAAATGACGAAATATATATTTATGCTTGCTTTAACTTTTTTGTCTGCCTGTGGTGGAGAAGACAGCAGCAGCAACAATAATAGTGGATTGGCAAATCTTGGGATAGCCGCACCAAATAACGTAGCTGCGGTTCCATGATTGGAGAGAGATTGATTATGAAAAATACTTTATTAGTTTCAGCAAGCCTGCTGGCTTTGACATTCACATCCGCTTCAGCTGAATTTAGCGATGCCGGAACTGCTTATTCTACAGCAGAAACAAATTCCTGGTCTGAGGATTCCATTAATGATTATGTAAGAATGGCTAATTCCTTCGCCTGTATCCTTGCCAATTCCCGGCCAGACGTTTTGCCAAATGCGTCATATGAAGCATTGATTGGCGAAGTTGATTGTGGGCTACTGGACGAAAAAACGAACGCCTCGGGCGTCAGTAACAGGAGCACTTTGAGTTCTGCAATTATAAAAAATTCGCGCGCGTCGAACACGTCAACCCAAGAGGGGCAATTTTGGTTTAATGCTCAAGATGGTAACAAGTTCGTGGGAAATATTTCCATGAAGCGCGGCCCAGGTACTGGAGCGGGGAAGCTGGAGCCATATGGCGAATGGGGCCTAGCTTTTTATCTAAATAATTTTCCCGGCAATGGAACAGAATTTACAAACAACACCTCCCCGTCCAAGGGCTTTGTGGATATTGCTGAGGGCACGAGCTCAGGCTCCGTGGTGTTGAGAACTTTCGATCAATATCGTGACTCGGCCACTGACTTTGGCTATCAATCAGCGAGAATAGAATACTCAGATGGAACCTTGGATTCAGCAAAAATTCTTGGGCGAAATGAAGGCCAAGATAATGGGGCTGCTTTTGACATATTGGTAGCGGCAAAAACAAACAAGACCCACGTTTTTCGAGCGGTATCTAACGACAGCGGCAATACTTTTAGCGGCCAGTGTATGAAACGCACTGAGAACTGGAAAACTGGCCATGAATATGGTGTTTACAATAAATCTACCGGAGCAAAGCTGGCCATAGCCGGCGGGTTTGGGTTTAACTACACAGAAGGTGGCTCATCTTATCGAGGATATTTAGGCTCTTGGGGTGTACATTTTGAGAATCCAGCCACGGCATTTTCGCCGACCAGCACAACCAAAACAATTACAGCACAGAATGGTGGAACTCAGTATACTCTGTCATGGGCCCCTGGAAAACTTGATGAACGAGTTGAGGTGCCTGAGGCGCTTCCGACTTCGGGCACGTCTTACTTCAAGGCTTATATTGATAACGGCGTCAGAGCGGACTTTAGAATTGTAAAAAATGGCGCAGCCTATGAGGGCCGTTATTATAATTCAGCCGGCAACCAGGTGCATACACCATTCAATGGCCTGACCTTGAGTGGTAATGCCGGCGATCGATACGTAGTTACAACAGATATCACAGCCAACCCGTGGTTGGGTCGAGTGTACTCAGAAGAAAAGCGGACTGACGTGGTATGGGACGGAACTGCTCAAATAAAATTTTTACGTGATGAAGAAGTTTCAACAGACGCGACACTACTTGCGGCCAGTTTCACGCCGTTGGTCGCTGTTGAAAAAACCTCAGTTGATAAAAACTTACCAATAAGTGCAGTCTGGCGTGCAGACAACGATCCGCACTCTTATCCAGAAACTAATAATGATAATGATTATGATAATTATTATTTCACGGGCAGAACCCCGCCCAGTGGCTATCTGGCAAGAACTTTATATCATGACCCAACAGGAAACGGGCCGGTCGTAAATGAAACCGACGACAAGGCAGTTATGTGGGACTTTAGTGCAAATGAAAAGGCACAGACATATACAACCTTTGCGAATACTCCAACGTCTGGAACTCTTGCAACGAACGGTAACATTACTCCATGGCCCTTCAAAGAAGTGCTTCTTAGAAATGCGGGATCAACTAAAATCTACAGATGGCGGTTTGGTGCTTTTAACTGGGATAATTCGATAATGGCGATCAAGGCCGACAATAGCATCTATTCAGTCGAGAAGCCCAAAGTTCTAGAATACGTTCATGCAACGGCAAACGATATGAACAATGGCAAAACCGTAAATTTTTACGCGACTACCAATAATAATCCAGTTCCCAATATGTGCCCACTTAATAATAGCACCCCTAAGGTTCCATATTGCACCGTAACTCCTTCAAACTTTGGGACGAAAAAGTTTTATTTGCGCTATGATGGGAACTGGCTTGGAGGCTTGCCAAATACTATGGCGCGCGGAGCAGAAAATGACAAAAATGCATTTTGGATTAGGATGATAAATCCAAAGGCGGGTACCCAAGTCAAAGACATGGCAGATAATACTCTGTATGTTTTAAAACCGCTTGGAACAGGCGAAGCTTTTTTGCCGGAAACAGACGCAACAAAGTGTACCAACGCTACTCTGGACTCCGCTGGAAATACCGTTCCTAAAATCTCGTTCGCTAGTAGAACAGAGTTTGGTTGGACGCTTTCCCAGCTTCCTGCGTTGGCAGATTATCCATTGCCAACTCAAACTTGGGCAGCACAACCTGCCAAAACAAGTCTAAGTTGCACAGTGACAATGGGTGATGCGTCAGCCTGTAACTAGTACCTACACTTAGATTAACAAAAGCGGCCTGAGATACTCTCAGGCCGCTTTATTTTACAAAATTATATAAGCCATTAGTTGCATACAAGAACTCGAACAATTGTGGCTCCAACAAAATAATGGGCTTGAGAAATGAAACGTGGTAACGCTCATTAATGAGCTTTATCGGTGATAAGTTTTTCCATCCACCCGGAGTATTGAAATGTTTTTGAAAGCGGCTACGATTTTATTAGCTAGTTTTTTTTTAGTGTCATGTGCACCAAAATCTATACTGCCGGCTAGTTCTCCTATGCCTCAGTGTAAGCCCGATAAGAAATTCAAGCCTTTATTCGCTCATGTGACAATAGACGGAATAGTAAGCTTAACGGACGCTGAGGCAAGATATCATTATGATCTCAAAAATGAGAATTGGGTTTGCAATCAACCTAAATCTCAGATCATCAACTCATTTGATGCTGCGGATGCTTTATTCATTCATTCCGTGCTAATTGACGGTACCCGCAAAATTAATGATATTCTAGAAACGCGTATGGAATTTGATTCTAAAAAAAACTTACGTCTGTTTGTTAGTGAGCAGTGTACATTGCTTGGAATGTCCTACTTGTTTGAAGTAGAGGGAGCACCAAATGACATCATTTATGGATGTCAAATAAACCCACAAGTTAACAGTGCGGTTATGTGGAAAAAGACAATTAATAAAAGTTCCATTGAATTGGCTTACTTGCCGCTATATCAACCCTTCATCAATAAAATATTACCGCCTAAGTAAATATTGAAGCTAAAAGCCAGCCAACTGTTAGATAGGGAATAAAAGGTAATTTGGCTGACCTATCAGCGCCCCGCGCCATAAATCCAATAAGTGGTATGGTGCACGCTATTAGTAACCACGGTCCAATTAAAAGAGGGCGTAGAGTGATCCCAAGACTAAAAATAACAAAAAAATCAGCAGACCCAATCAGGCTTTGTCGTTTAAAAAATTGGATCATCATTAAAAGAGCCACAATGCTAACCATAGAAAGAAAGACTATGCTGAATTCCAGTAATATTTTTTGCTGAGCGATAGCTAAAATCCAAGTGAGTGCACATGCTATGTAGAGTGCCCAAACCGGTACTGAGAGATGCAGTGCATCCTCTACAGATAGATAAGTCCAACAAAGGCAGACGATAACAGTTAAATATGCTACGGGCGACGTAAGAGGAAAAAGAGAGTATAGTAACGCCAAAAGCGGGGCTGACATAAATATGACAATGCGAATAACCATATTAATTCGTTACCATAAAAATTCTCATGGCAAAGTCAGAACAACCAGTAAATCAAAAGTCTGTTTTTGTTTATCTGCGATGAGATGCAGTTTGTGTAATTTTGCATGCTTAATTTTCTGAAATCTATCCAATAGTGATGAGATTTTAGTATGGTTTATATTTTCCAAACTAACTTCAAACACCTTTGCCGTAACAGCAACAATTCTGACATCATGGTTCAAATACTCTTTCCATGCCGGTGAGATCAGCTGAGTGTCTGACTTCAATAACAAAGCTTGTTCATCAAATAATATTGGCGACCTGTTCCAGGACTTTAATTCAAAACCGGCCACCACTATACCTGCTGAAAGCATAAGCATAAAGAAAATAGAAAAAATACGGATCACTTGGCCGTCTCCACACTAAAGGTTACCGTATTCTCAAATACGGCTATGGCGAACCCATCTATAACTTTTGGCGGCTCTGAATGCTCGTTGAAAAAGGCTTGTGCTAGTTTATTTGAAATAAACGTCAGGGTGGTTTCGTTAGTCCGCTGATTAAAGGTTAAAGAAACCAATGCACCATCGGATATAGACAACTGAGCCATTTCTAAAAAACTGAAACTTTCTAGATCATTATAAAATATTTTTGGAGGATTTCGAAAATTATCTAAACTTTCTTGTAAAGAGTAAGTCCAAGTAAAGATGCTACAAACCAGCATTGTTGCACCAGCCAATATTAAGCCAAACGAATTTCGTGAACTCTTTTCTTCAAATGCAGCGCGCCGACTAAAGGATAGGCCGTCTAGATTTTCTGAGAAAACAGCTTGAGTAGTCGAGACATCTGATATTTTTGAAAAGCCAGTTTTGCGAGAATGACTGAGTATAAAAGGCTCAGATCGCCAATATGCCATTTCGTCTTCTGAAATGATATTTATGGATTCTGGATAAACCACAGCCCCTTTAGGTAATTTTCTAAAAATTTCATTGAGTTTATCTGACATTGCCCACGCCTGAGCCCAATAGCCACTTTTTTTATTGTAATATAGCTTTGTAAAAGTAAGGTTATCGCTTATTAACAAAGATTTAGATGAGAATAATTTTGTATGATGTTGTGGCTTATAGGCAGTATTTTCGATACGTGTTGTGTCCCAATTTGAATAATATGCCGATAACAGAAGGCTCTTCACTTTTTTAAGGTTAAAACTTTCTGGGTTCACTACTTTTTGAAAAATTAATTTTCCATTTCTATTTAAACTATAAATTTCTAACTTTTCTGGTGATGCTAATCTAAAGATTTTTTTCATTTCATCAATCCATAGGAGTCCATAAGAAAACACTCCGGTTTTTCTCCCAGAGCCCTCTCGCATCCTTGATAGCGTCAAGGTACCCGAAAGTCTCACCATTTTCAAATAGTACTAACGCCTTGTGGTCAATTGATGTTGAGAAATTTGTATTTCGTAACAGGGCATCAAAGTCCTTTTCTTTATCTAATTGGGATAAGTACAATTTAAGTGCATCACTGTTAGGAATTTCGCCGCCAGCCAAATACAAAGCAAGTTTTGCCACATCTGCAGCATTTAAATCAAAATAACTATTCAAGGTTATATGAGAAGCTAATTTTAGATTAAGTGAGTAAGATCTTGGCGCTATACGAAGACATGGTAGCAATTTTATTCCAACATCCAAGGGAAGCGACAACTCATTAAACAAATCTAGAAGTCCAAAACCTTTGTGTACCGGAGCATTGGCAACCATATATGTCGAAATTGAATTTGCCACGATGGTTGCATTTGAGACACTTGCACACCTTGCAATTAACCTAGTCAGTATCTGAAATTGCTCTTCAACCAAACGGGTTTCCCCCTCAACGTCAGTATGTGTTAGAAATGATATGTTATAAAATCCAGATAGGGGAGCAATCTGTGAAGAGATTTTCGAGTTTTGTATATTTTTATTTTCAAAAATTAATTGTTCAAACTGGTACTGTTTACTTTCCATTTCAAGAGATTTTTCATATTGAGAAAGAGAAGAAATATGATTTTGAATGTATAAATAACCGTTAATAGTAATAATCGATACGACTAACAAACTTAAAAGTGCTAACGGCAATAAAAATGCGTTTTGACGTGAATGACCAATCATAATATAAATAGTTTTGATTTTTGAAATTTGTCTGTTTTTATTTCTAATTTAAGGATGTGGGGGGCAAAGTTTTTAATGTTTATACTCAATTTATTTTTTGAATACTGCCGCTCACTTACGCCCTCTGATGATGAAATTGATTTGTGAATTCCATTGGCGCCCATCCGCCATTTAACGGTCATGCCCGTTATCTGTTTAGTTTTAGGCGCAAGTCCAAATCGTTTGATTTCAAAAACAAAATCGTCCTGCAACTGCGAAAATTTTACAGATTTGTGCCCATTAGCCGTCAATGTGGCAGATTTAATATCAGCAGAGAGATGTTCAAATATTGTTTCTACTTGCAATTTAAACTCAAGTTGATCTTCTATTTGCTTGTTTAAAAAGAATGAGTTTTGCAATTGCTGGTTTATTATAACCAATAATAATCCTGACAGCGCTAAAGAAACTAATAGCTCAATGAGAGTAAATGCAGATATTCTGCGCATTATCATTTTTTAAAACTTCTTAAGTTTAATGTTTTTGCCGTCAATTTTTATTTTGTTGTCCGTAACATTTAAGATTAATGGCAAATAATCTTTAGGATCAATTTCAGCCGACTTATTTATTTGTTCTAAAATTGCCAAGTCACTTTCCAACCTGATCATAGCGTATTTTTTCTCTAAAATTACCAACATTTTCATGCGATTATTTATTGATTGCCAGAACAATGCCATAGTTAGAGAACAGATCGATATCACAATCAATAATTCAATAAGTATAAAGCCATGGGCACGCATTATTCGCTCTCAAATTTCAGTTTGCCCAAAGACCCAACACTAATATTTCTCCCCTTACAAACTAAGGATACTGGCTCTACCCATCCGCCTAGGTAGACAGTAATTTTGGCTGCCTCACAGATCGGCGCAAGGCTAAGTTCTACAGTTTTTTTTGAACTTTGCCGTGATTGGGTTAATATAGCCATATCAACTTTATTTTGCGTAAGTTTAAGGTGATTATCAGCACGATTTAGTAAATTAGCACTTATAAGAGGCCAGTTTGGTAGAGTTAAAATGATCCCAACAATTACGAGCACAGTCAAAATTTCAATCAAACTGAATGCTGCTATTCGAAGGCTATTATTTAAAAACTTCACTGAAATTATCATCGCCCTTTCCCGCTACATCAAAAATACCGTCTGGTCCTGCAGATTTTATTTGTAAACCGCCTGCAGGCTCAAAAATCACCTCATACCTGTTACCCCACGGATCTTTGGGCAGGTTAGTAAGATATCCGAGCGAATTATTTTCTTTATTAACAAGAATTTCTAACCCCTCACTTGCTTTGGGAAACTGGCCGTTATCTAATCGATAAAGATTTAATGCAGTTTCTATTGCCGCAAAATCATTTTGAATTTTTATGGCTCGAGCTTGATCTGGACGATTTAATACCATTGGTGCAACAAAACTAAGTAAAACGCCAATAATAGTGAGTGCCACCAAAATTTCTATTAAGGTGAATGCGTCAGTTCGTTTTGATGATATTTGCTTCATGGATTGATTACCCTACCGCCTGCTGTAGGGACATCATAGGAGTTACAATTGCGAAGGCCACAAAAAATATGATTAATCCTAAGATGATGATGGAAAACGGTCCCAATAATTGAATTGCTAAGTTTATCCACTTTTGCCTACTACGCAAATTAGCTTCAAGTAGGCTTTGGAAGGTTTCTGGTAGCTTCGCAGTTTTTTCAGCCAGGCTAATTCGTAAAAGTTCCATACGGTCAAATAGACCTGTACGCTCTAGTGCGTCTTCAAATGATGCACCCTCAAGGATCTCGTCTTCCAGTTTTGAAAGTAAAGATTTGTAATACTGATTGTTTGTGGCTTGAACAGAGAATTGTATGGCAGTTTTAAGATCACTTTTTAGTAACAAAGCTAGTGAGATGTTTTCAAGAAAGGTCAATTTTGTTTTAGTTCGCAAAAGTCGGCCAACAATTGGAATATGACTAAGAAATTCTTCAAAAACTCTTCTACATCTTTTAGTACTACGCAATAAAACGATAAGGCATAGCGTGCATATAAAAAACCAAATCAAATTGAGTAAGCTCTCGTAGCCCTTCCCGGCAAAAGACATAATAAATGTAGCCAAGCCACTCTGAGCGTCTTTAGTGATTAGGTTTTTAAATTCTGGCAGGACACTGTCAAAAATAATCACCAAAACAATAATTGACACTGACAGAACAAAGCAGGGGTATGCTATCGCTTTTTGTGTTTCTATTACGAGTTCGTTTTTCTGCTGTTTCGCAATTATGATTTTCTCAAGTGACTTTTCTAATCCAGAATTCTCATAGCCAACTCTTAATAAAGCAGTGATAGCCGGGTCAAGATTTTTAAAAACATTATCCAAAGCATAAATAAAATCAACGCCATCGGATAGCTCTTCATTTAGTTGAGTGGAGATTTTGCTAATTGCACCATTTTTAGATGAAGCCAATATATGGAGCGCCACAGAAAGAGTTGTATTTTGATCAAGCAATGCCTGTAGTGCATCCATGAAATTCCAAAAATCTTTGTTCCCAAATTTTTTGAGCCGTTTTAATTCGCTTACAAGGTATCCTCTCTGAAGAAGCTCGTTTAGGGCAGCTTTTTTAGAGGAAGCCTCAATCACTCCATAGTTTGATCCGGCCGGCGTTTGAGCCTCATAGGAATACTTTTTCATCATATATTTTGTTTAAGTCGGTTCACTTCAGATAGTGATGTAAGACCATTATGGAAAAGCTCTTGAGCTTCACCATACATTGTGTCGACGATTTGAAGGTCGGCTATGTTTTTTTCTATTAAAGATGCATTTTTTTTATCGATTGCTAAATGAGACATGACTGGGATTCTCCCCTTAAATCCAGTGTTATTACAAGATTGGCATCCCTCAAAAGGTTCTGAAAGATCACTGTTGTGTAACTGAGATCTTGTTGAGTTTTTCATACAGTTCGAGCAATAAAGCCTGACTAAGCGCTGTGAATAAACACCAAGAAGGCAGTCTGATAAAAGGGATAAATCAACATTTAAGTTAGCTAGCCGCTTTATTGCACCTCTAGGTGTGTTGGCGTGAACGGTTGAAATCACTAAATGACCAGTCATTGCGGCCCTCACCGCAATTTCCGCAGTTTCAGGATCTCTTATTTCCCCAATTAGTATCACATCTGGATCGTTACGTAGCAAGGATCGCAATCCTTTTGCAAAGTTAAATCCCAACCCATCATTAACTTGGGTCTGAATTACACCTGGTATGTCAACTTCAACTGGGTCTTCTATTGTCATGATATTTAGACCGCGGCCATGTAAAGTATTAAGCAGGGAGTAAATAGTCGTTGTCTTGCCTGATCCGGTTGGCCCACAAGCTAATATAAGGCCAGATTGATTGGAGATAGCTTCCAAAAGGGAGTCCACATGAACCTGCTTCAGTGATGTATCTGCAATCTTTGAATGAGTTAAATTATTTGAAAAAAATCTCAACACAACACGTTCACCAGTCTTGGTCGGCAGGGTTGCCACACGTATATCGATCGAGGTTCCTCTGAACCGAACATTCATACGACCGTCCTGCGGAAGACGTTTCTCAGTTATATCTAGATTGGAAACTAATTTGATGCGAGATATGATCATTTGGGCTACGCGATTATCTAAATGCGTAAAATCAGTCATCACTCCGTCAATACGCATTCTCACTAGCAGTTCTTTATTTCCAGGGTCTATGTGGAGATCAGAAGCGCCTCTTGAAATGGCAGCCGATATAAGTGTGTTGAACAACCTCACAATCGGAGCATCATTCTCGTCATGTGCTGAAAGTGCAATTTCTGCAGTTTTGACAAATTCAGTTTCTGAAATGTATTCGTCAACTTCAGAAAATATTTCGGTGTCTCTGTTGGAGGCTCGAGACTGCTCAACATCTGATCCGCCTTCTGTTATATTTAGTTTTACGTTACCATCAAACGAAAGCCATAGATCATGATAAGTACTATGAGATAATCCTTTAGGAACATGCGCAACAGGCGGTTTTTGAAGATAGTCAATAGTTATTCCAAACTTTTCCAACTGTTTTAGGTTTATTGACATGTCAGTTTCCGTTAGATTCGCGCATCTTTGGCCTTAATGAAGGAACGTTTAAGCGGTTCCCTACTGGCACGGGATCTCGAGAACCAACTTTTTTCTCGTCATAACTGAATAGTTTTTCACCAAGATCAATCTTCCATGCTTCAACTATTTTGTCACGTTGAGCTCTCGTTGACACGAGTGTTGGCCTTAAAAAAATTGCAAGATTTCTGCTTACAGTTTTGGAAGACTCCTGCTTGAAAAGCACACCTAAAACTGGGATGTCGCCTAAGAATGGAACTTTTGAAACGCTAATTTCCTCCTGCTCAACCCGTAGCCCTCCAATAGCAATTGTCTCTCCTTCTTTTGCGCTAACAACGGTCGAAATTTGGCGCTTTACTGTCACAACATCACTTAATACTGCTGCCGACTGGTCAATTCGAGAGATTTCCTGCCATATTTCCATAATTATGTCACCATTTTTTCCAATCTTTGGTTTTAATTTTAGAATTGTGCCCAGATCTTCTCGTTTTATTGTTTGGAACGGCGCCGCTCCATCGCCTTGCTGGCCTGTGTATTGACCAGTAATGAATGGGACATTTTGTCCAATGAGGATTGTACTTTCCTTATTTTCCGTGGTCATAAGGCTGGGTGTTGCAAGTATTCTGTTGTCTGTGTCGCCTTTCAAGGCGTTTATCATAATTCCAATATCAGGTATTTTACTCGCGCCTGAACCAATGGCAATTAGCCCTCCAGCAGCGCCAGTTAGAAATGAATTGCCCGCTAGCGACCCAATGTTATTACCCGTTAATCCCGAAACTACACTAGAAGAGAAACTGCCTTCATTTATGGAAAATTGTAACCCAAGTTTTTGGGCTGAATCCTCCGAAATTTCGGCAATGATCGCATCTACGTAAACTTGGCGAGGCGCTCTGTCCATAGAGGCTATTATAGAAATAGCTAACTCTAAAGATTTTGCAGGGCCCGCCAAAATAACTTGATTGGCACTACGGTGAGCTGACGCAATGACCGTTTCAGTATTTACTTCGGACGACAGTAAAGGTGCTAAAGTTTCCACCAGTTCTTCTGCATCCGCAAAATTCAGGTCAACAACTTCCAAAGAGATTGCGTTTGCCACTATTAGCTCATCATTAGTTGCAGGAGATTTAGCACTATCAAAAACAGGTTCAGGAGCATTTGACGATACTATGACTGTGGAGGTTATTTTTAATTCATCTAATTCGTCAATCAACTGTTCCAATTGTTTAATTGACTTAATGTCTCCTGATATGAGGACTGCATCGACTATTGATGAGCCCGAAATTAGATTTAAATTCGCGAATGCCGGAGTGCTTTTAATTAACTCGCTGACACCAAGTTTGGTTATCTTACCTTCTAAATACACTCGTTTTAATGAAATAGGATTAGGCTCATACTCAGCAGGTATAACCTCCGTTAGTTTTTCTTTTATTATGAATGTTTGGTCGAAAGTTTGCTCGATATACCCTCCCATTCCCTCAACTAACTGAACAAAAAGAGCATGGATATTTTCGGATCCCGTTACATCTCTCAAAAGTGAGACATTATCTGGCGGGTTAAAGTCCAAAATATAGGTATTTCCTGTCAATTGTGAAAAATATGAACTCACAGCACCCATGGGTGCATTAACCAGACGAATTGTATCAGCTGTTAAGGGAGATGTGCTTGTTGCGTACATAAATGCCACTAATATCAATACTTTCATAAGCGCAGCCTAATCATTTTTAAATTTCCATTCCTTTGAATTTCCACGTCAAAATAATCCTTGTTAGATTTTGTTGCTAGATGTTGCTGCATTCGGCTTAGCTGGTGCGTGCTGATTCCATCTACTGTAACGATAATATCGTCAGATTTAAACGGCGAAGCTAATAACAAAAGTCTTGGAATTGTATTGTCTAAGATCCAGCCAGGTCGCCCTCCATTAGTCCTGCCCGGCTTCGGTAAACTTAAAAATTGTGATGTTATAAGTTTTGGTATCCCAATTAGTCTGGCAATTTCTTTAAAGGTAATTAAAGCAGTTTCAGAACTTACAAAATTCTTGCCACTCCAATTTGATAAACTTTGTTTTGAAGTGGTTCGAGTTTCAGCTATCCTTTCTGATGAAACATCAGAAAACGCTATAGAACGTGTTGTACCATTTGAGTCTTCAAGTATGAGCACATTTCCATCAAAGCTGGTAGCCATGAACGCAACAGAATTAATCACCGTTTCTTTTTCTAGTTCAAATATTTTATATTCGAGGTTTGCATTGTCTACACTTACAAAAACAGAGCGTTCATCAGAAAAATAATGAGCTACCAAACTGTATTCTGGTATTGGCTTTGCATTTTCTATTTTCAGAAAAGTACGAAAAAAATCAAAATCGGTTGCATTTGAGCTGACTACAGAAAAAAAGTATGCAACAAAAACTACGGTGCGCCAATATCGTTTATATCCGTGATTCTTCATAATTTACAGTGACATTAATTTGGCATTATTTAAATATGTGAAATGTTATCCCGGTTAATATTTACTTGAGACAGGCTGGGCACCTTTGTAGCCTCGCCAAATTACAAAACACTCTCCATTCCGCTACTTTAAAGCCAGCCCTGAAGTCATCCGACTTGCAGTAACGCTGTATGTTCGATTGCCGCTTTCGGTTCGTAATGTCGAAGATTTACTGTATGAGGGAGGCGTTGCCCTAAGTCATGAAATAGTCCGATTTAGCTAAACCGTGCAGCTGCTCTCGCTGAGTGGCGTCAATTATTGAGCGCATAGAACTAGGCTGTGGCAGCAATCCGATGCGAGTTCTTATTGGTTGACTTCACCGTTTCAAAAGATAAATATTTTATTGCCAATGTAACTGTCGCACAGATGCACGAAGTTATAGGTTATGCTTCGTAAGAACGCTTAACAGCATCGCTTCCAACCAAAGCAATAAGATTTTCTACCTCAAGTATTTGCCTTTTATACTGAGTAAAAAAACCCTGCACTTAGAGCCAGACAATAAATCTAAATTCGAATGCAGGGTAAGGTAGATAGTTAAAACCTTGACGAAAGGATCATATTTATCGCACAAATAAGTATCAAAAACCTTTAGGGAGAAGAACTGATGTCAACCATCAAAACTTCATTCGTCAGGAATTGGATACCATCACCGGCATCATCTGCTAGATTTTCAATACGAAAAAACACACTTATATGCCCTGTTTGTGGTAAAAATTATACGTCCGTACCACTAAAATCTAAATGTGATAGGTGCCGTTGCGCATTTTGTTCTGATGGAAACTGCATTGGTACGAAAGGTGGTAGTAAAATACCCAAGAGCGATTTAGGTAGAGCTGTTGGCAGGACATGTCCAAAATGTCGCAAAGGAACGTTGCAACCATTTTAACGTCTTTCCTGATGTGCAGATAGTTGATCTTCGAAAAGTAGGGTTACTACGGTTCTGTCAAATCAAACTTGCTTGAAGCGGGCAGGGCTAATTTGTAGCGTCCTTGGATGACAAAACATTCTCCATTTCGCTACTTTAAAACCAATCCTGAAGTTCTTCATTTGGCCACTCAGGCTCGCTAAAGGTGCAACAGGGGCTGGGTTTGGGGTTAGGTTGGCTGTGTGGGCCTGCAGGAACGACATCTCTACCCACTGACCAATTTCAAGCTAACCCGTGCCGCTGCTCTCACCGAGTGGCGTCAATTATTGAGCGCATAGATTTAGACAGTGGCAGCAATCTGATGTGGGTTCGTGTAGGTTTGACAGCATCTCTGCGATTGACACTTTCAGATCATCTGGGCATAAATTAGCACAAGAGGTGTGACAATTTGTCATATAGACAAAAATCATAAAAAATAGCGCAATTTTTAGGTAATAAAAAATTTTAAAGTTTTAAAGTGAGTAACCAAAGAAGTTACTTTAAATAGTAGTTATAAATATAGAGATAACTCAGTTAAGAATAAATTGAAGACAAGTTAAGACCAAATACTTAACCCAATTAACACCTATCGCCGTTTATGGCTAGGCAAAAGGGAATAAGCATGAAGACGGCTCTTGCACTCGTTGTTTTAGTTATTGGATCAGTGGTATTCCACTTGCTCAGTCCTTGGTGGTGGACCCCCATCGCGACGAACTGGGTGTTTATGGATAACATGATCTCACTAACCTTCTGGATTACTGGCTTTGTGTATGTCGTGATTTTACTATTTGTCGCGTATT
>Ga0209192_10002151_pt1 | contig 14556 bp, 11 predicted proteins | sample ArcticOcean_MG_C_11_FD_187433 | JGI IMG/M metagenome (GOLD analysis project Ga0209192, IMG submission 187433) | Marine microbial communities from western Arctic Ocean - ArcticOcean_MG_CB2_154 (SPAdes) (version 2) | ecosystem: Environmental > Aquatic > Marine > Oceanic | place: Arctic Ocean... | reverse complement strand
AAGCAATAGAATTTTCGGGGCATTTAAAATTATCAAAATTAATAGTGTTGTGGGATGATAACAATATATCGATTGATGGCTCAACAGATTTATCAAATTCTGCTAATCAAATTCTAAGATTTAAGGCGGCTGGTTGGCATACCCAAATTGTTGACGGACATAATCATGAAGAAATTGAAGTTGCTCTTAATAATGCTAAAAAATCAAAAAAACCTTCTCTTATTGCCTGTAAAACAATAATTGGTTTTGGTGCTCCTACTCTAGCAGGAACGTCAAAAACTCATGGAGCTCCTTTGGGAGAAGAAGAAATTAAAGCAACGAGACTTGCCTTAGGCTGGTCAAGTAACGCTTTTGAAATTCCACAAAATATTTTAATAGCTTGGAAAAAAACAATAGAAAGATCGAAGGATATTTATGAAGAGTGGGGAAGTAAACTTGAAAAGAGCCCAAAAAAGAAACGTTTTCAATCTTTTTTAGATGGAAATATTCCTAAGGCTTATGAAAGAAAAATGTCTTTATTTATAAAAGAAATGAAAGAAGCTAAACCTAAATTAGCTTCTAGGCAGTCTAGTCAAAAAACTCTAGAAGTAATAAATCAAATCATTCCAAATACTATTGGAGGATCGGCAGATTTAACGGGGTCAAATTTAACTAAGACAAGCCAGATGAAAACTGTTGCTCCTGGAAAATTCTCTGGCAATTATATTCATTATGGAATTAGAGAACATGCAATGGGTTCAATAATGAATGGTATTGCATTGCATAGAGGTTTTATTCCTTACGGTGGAACCTTTCTTGTATTTAGTGATTATATGCGAGCTTCAATTAGAATGTCGGCATTAATGTCACAGAGAATAATTTATGTGTTAACTCATGACTCAATTGGCCTCGGTGAAGATGGACCAACGCATCAACCCATAGAGCATTTAGCTATATTAAGATCTACCCCAAATTTAAACGTAATAAGACCAGCAGATGTTGTTGAAACTGCTGAAGCTTGGGACGTTGCTCTTAAGACTAATGGTCCAACCGTATTAGCCCTTTCAAGGCAAGGATTAAAAGCCTTTCGCTCAGAGAAATCTTCAGATAATCAAGTTGCTAAAGGTGGTTATATTTTAAATAATATTACATCAAATAGAGATTTAACTTTAATTGCAACAGGTTCAGAAGTAGAAATAGCAATGGAAGCATCTGAATTATTAAATAATCAAGGACTTAAAGTTGCTGTTGTGACATTGCCGTGTTGGGAGCTATTTGATAAACAGGATGAAGCTTATAAAATAGAAATTCTAGGTGATTGTCCTCGAATAGCTATAGAAGCAGGATGTGATATGGGTTGGGCTAAATATATTGGTGATAAAGGTGCTTTTATTGGAATGAAAGGGTTTGGTGCTTCAGGTCCTGCTTCAGAACTTTATAAGCATTTTGGCATTACTACTGAAGCGGTTGTAGAAAAAGTCAAATCAATATTAAATTAATTAATTGAAAATATTATTTAGAGTAAACTTTTAACAATGCCTCTTTCGATTAAAAATATAATAAATGAAAAAGTTAAAGATAAATCAGTTTTTATTAGAACTGATTTAAATATTCCAATGTCAAATGGAAAAGTTACAGATTTTATGAGAATAGAACGACTAGTTCCAACTATAAAGTATTTAAAATCCTCAGGGGCTAAAGTTATAATATGCAGTCATTTTGGAAGACCTGAAGGAAAAATTAATAAAGATTATTCTTTAAAACCACTAGTAAACATCCTATCGAAAGCTTTAGATTCTGAAGTTAAGTTTTCGGAATCCTGTATTGGTCCTAAAGCTTTGAAAGCCAAACGTTCATTAATATCAGGGGAAATTTTATTGTTAGAAAATGTTAGGTTTCATAAAGGTGAAGCAACAAATGATATACAGTTCGCAGAAGAATTAGCACAAAAATGTGATATTTTTGTTAATGATGCTTTTTCTTGTTCCCATAGAGAACATGCAAGCTTGCATGCAATAACAAATTTTTTACCTTCATATTCAGGTATTTTATTAAATGAAGAAATAACTGCTTTACAATCAGTATTAATTTCACCTTCTAAGCCTGTTGCAGCATTAGTTGGGGGTGCAAAAATATCTACAAAAATAAATATTATTGAATATCTAATGACTAAGATGGATTATTTAATAATAGGAGGTGGAATGGCAAACACATTCCTAGTTGCAAAAGGGTTTACTGTAGGCAAAAGTCTTTTTGAAAAAGAAGCAGTTGAAGTTGCTAAGTCAATTCTAGAAAAAAGTAAAAAATATAACTGTGAAATTATACTGCCAATGGACCTTGTGGTTGCTAAAAAGTTTGAAGCTAATATTGAAACCCAAATAGTTTCTTCTGATATGATACCATCTGATATGATGGCTTTAGATGTTGGTCCGAAAAGTATTGATAAAATGAATGCTATTTTGAAAAATGTTAAAACATTATTATGGAATGGACCACTTGGAGCTTTTGAAATAGAACCTTTTGGAAAAGGAACTTTTTCTCTAGCTAAAGTAGCATCTCGCCTTACTGAAGAAGGGAAATTAATAACTGTAGCAGGGGGAGGAGATACGGCATTTGCTCTAAAAAAAGCTGGTGTAACTGAAAAATTTACGTATATTTCTTCAGCTGGAGGTGCTTTTCTTGAATGGGTAGAAGGTGTTCATTTGCCAGCTATATTGGCGTTAAGTAATAATTAAAATTTAACTATAATGAGAGGAAATAAAATGACAGTTAGAGTTTCAATTAATGGTTTTGGAAGAATTGGAAGAAATATATTAAGGGCTATTATTGAATCAGGTAGAGATGATATTATAGTTGTAGGAATTAATGATTTAGGGCCAGTAGAAACTAATGCACATTTATTAAGATATGATACCGTTCACGGAAGATTCCCAGCTGAAGTAAAAGTAAATGGCGATACTATAGATGTAGGTAAGGGTCCTATAAGAGTAACGGCTATTAGGGATCCTAAAGAATTACCATGGAAAGAACTTGATGTAGATGTTGCTATGGAGTGTACTGGAATTTTTGCAACGCGAGATAAAGCTTCTCAGCATTTAGATGCAGGAGCAAAGAGAGTTTTAGTTTCTGCTCCAGCGGCTGGAGCAGATCTAACTGTAGTTTATGGTGTCAATCACCAAAAATTAACAAAGGATCACTTAGTAGTATCTAACGCTTCATGTACGACAAATTGTTTGGCGCCACTTGCGATGATTATTAATAATGAAGTCGGTATTAAACAAGGGTTTATGACTACAATTCATTCTTATACAGGAGATCAACCTACTTTAGATACAATGCACAGTGATATGTATAGAGCTAGAGCTGCAGCAGGTAATATGATCCCAACTTCTACTGGTGCAGCAAAAGCTGTAGGACTAGTATTGCCAGAATTAAATGGAAAATTAGATGGCGTTTCCATGCGTGTTCCTACGCAAAATGTATCAGTAGTTGATTTTAAATTTAATGCAACTAGGCCTACGTCTGTCGAAGAGATTAACGATATTGTTAAAAAAGCTTCTTTGGGAAACTTAAAAAATATTCTTGGTTATACTGACGAGCCACTTGTATCAAGTGATTTCAATCATGATTCACATTCTTCTGTTTTTCATATGGATCAAACAAAGGTAATGGATGGATCATTTGTTCGTGTTCTAAGTTGGTATGACAATGAATGGGGATTTTCTAACAGAATGTCAGACACAGCAGTTGCTATAAGCAAGACTATTTGAATTTTTTGAAATTGTAATAACTATCAGTAAAAAGGTATTAATAAAATGAAGGAATTATTAATAGCACCTTCTATATTGTCAGCCAATTTTGGTTTTTTAGCTGAAGAAATTAAATCAATTGACAAGGCTGGAGCTGACTGGATTCATCTAGATGTTATGGATGGTCATTTTGTTCCAAATTTAACATTCGGTCCTCCAGTCATTAAATCAATAAGGCCTTGCTCTCAAAAGCCATTCGACGCACATCTAATGGTAACAAATCCAGACGAAGTGATTGAAGAATATGTAGATGCGGGCGTTGACATCATTACCGTTCATAAAGAGGTTACCCCTCATTTGGATAGAACATTAACTCGTATTCGTGAATTAGGGTGTAAAGCTGGAGTTTCTATAAATCCAGGAACCTCAATTTCTGGTTTAGAATTTTTATTAGATAAATTAGACTTAATACTTGTAATGAGCGTTAATCCTGGATTTGGTGGTCAAACATTTATTAATTCTTCATTAGGTAAAATTAAAATCATCAGTGACCTGGTGGGAAAACGCCCTATTAATATTCAAGTTGATGGTGGAGTAAATAGTGAAATAGCTCCAAAGGTAATAAAAGCAGGTGCAAATGTTATAGTTGCTGGGTCAGCCGTATTCAAGGAAGGGAATGTCGAGAGTTATAAGCAAAATATAAAATCTCTTCGTCATTAGATTTAAGATATGAAACCAATTACTTATTCTATAATTTTTGATTTAGACGGAACGTTAGTTCATTCTGTGCCCGATATGCATTATGCTATAAATAAAACATTAAAAGAATATAACTTAAAGATTATTTCAGAAGAAACATTACAAACTTTTGTTGGAGAGGGGATGTTATCACTTGCTAAGAAAGTTGTAGATTTTTGTGGAGGAGATAAAAATTTATATGATATTATCTTCAATAGTTATAGGAAAAATTATTCTGAACAACCATATAAATATAGTTCTTTAATGCCAGGCGTAATGGAGGCTTTAAATTTTTTTTATGAACGTAATATTGCGATGGGAATATGCACTAATAAAAGACAATTTGTTACAGAAGATTTAATTGAAAAAATGAATTTAAAAAAGTATTTTAGTGTTATTATAGGTGCACGAGATAATATTCCTCTTAAACCATTACCTGATATGGTTCTTTTGGCAATGCAGGGATTTAAATCAACTGAAACGTCATTTTTTATGGTCGGTGATACATCTAATGATATAGATGCAGCTAAAGCTGCAAATATTAAATCAATAGCAATCAGAGGAGGTTATACTCATATTGATATTGAAAAACTAGATGCAGATTTTACATTAGATAGTATGAAAGACATAATCGATCTTTTTAAAAATAAATAGATTACATTGGGTCCCAACTGAAAACGTCACCACTCCGTTCATTGTCAGTCATTGAGCTTTTAAAAGCAGGATACGCCCTTTGAGCTATTTCTTGAGGTGTCCATCCTTTATCTGAATGAATACTTTTAATGGGTCTGTTTTGATTATATATGAACAACTCATTTAAACGAGCACTAAAAATCTGTCCTGTTACTTCTTTTGCAGCAGCAGAAGCTAGGAAAACAGCTAATGGAGCATTAGTTTCAGGTGTCATCTTTTTTAACCTTTCTACTCTTTCCTTTTCTGCATCTGTATTGGCGGGTATTGAATTTGTCATTCTGCTCCATGCAAATGGCGCTATACAATTTGACCTAACATTATATCTACTCATATCCAATGATATAGATTTTGATAATCCAACTATACCCAATTTTGCAGCAGAATAATTCGCTTGCCCAAAGTTTCCAATTAAACCTGAAGTACTCGTCATGTGAACATATGCACCTGAGTTTTGTTCACGAAAGTATGGAGCTGCAGCCCTACTCACGTAAAAACCACCATTTAAATGAACATTAATAACGTCTTCCCAGTCCGAAGGTTCCATTTTATGAAAAATAGTATCTCTTAAAATACCTGCATTATTTATAACAATATCTATTTTGCCATATGTGTCGATGGCTTTTTTTATAATTAATTGAGCACTTTCCCAAGTTGAAACACTTTCATTACTGGTGATTGCTTGTCCGCCTTTTTGAGTAATTAAACCACATGTTTCTTCTGCTGGAGATTTAGAGCCTCCATCTCCAGTCAAGGATACTCCTATATCATTAACAACAATTGAGGCACCTTCTGCTGCTAGCGCTAGCGCCATTTCCCGGCCAATACCGCCACCTGCTCCAGTTACAACCGCTACTTTGTTCTCTAGTTCTAGATCAATTCTCATTTTTAAAGGCCCTTAATAATTTATATTTTATTAAATAATTTTACAATTGAACTATATTATTTTTTAAATTTAAAACAAGTTTCGAAAAAAATATTTGATTAATTTTGTATATATTAATTATTAATATTTAATTATAATTTATTTGATCATCATAATATTGATATCTAAATCATTATATCATATAAATTAAATGTGTATGTGGTCTAGTAGCTCATCTGGATAGAGCGCCAGATTCCTAATTTGGAGGTAAGAGGTTCGAGTCCTCTCTAGATCACCACGCTTAAAACCCTAGGTATTATAAAATAACGTGTCCTAAAGACTTCATTAAATTTAATGCTTTAATCAAAATACTTATTTAGATTTAACTATTTTTATAATCCATTAATTGAATTTGTAAGTTATTTCAAAGTAGAGTATTTTAAGAAATCCATTGTTAATATTGATTTAGGCTTGTTTATTCTTCTCAAGATTACCATTTCAAATATATAATTATAAAGTTTTATGGAGCTTTAAGTATTGATAAATTTTTTTTCTGAATTTGAACTTTCCACTATTAAAACTAAAAGAGGTATAATTAGATATAGAAAAGCTGGTAAAGGTCCTGCTTTATTAATGCTTCATGGAAACCCTCAAACACATGCTATGTGGCATAAAATAGCTCCCAAATTAGTCAAGGAATATACAGTAATTTGCCCTGATATACCTGGCTACGGAAAATCATTTAAACCTAGTGTTACTGAAAATCATGAACCGTATTCTAAAGTGAATATGGCATCTGACCTTATAAATTTTATGGAGCTTCTTGGTTTTGATAAATTTTATATTTTAGGACATGATAGAGGAGCTAGAATAGCTCATCGCTTAGCATTAAATTATTCAAAAAATGTTATAAAAATGATTTTATTGGATATTATTCCAACCATAGAACATTTTGAAAGAACTAATATGGAATTTGCAATGGGCTACTATCATTGGTTTTGGTTAGCTCAAAGAAGTCCTATACCAGAGTCGGTTATTAATAAAGCTCCTGAAGAATGGTTTTTTGCTCACACATCTAGAGAGAAAAAAGATAAAGACTTTTTTCACCCTATGGCATTAAGTGATTATCTTGAGTGCATTAAAAATCCAGAAACAATTAATGCTATTTGTGAGGATTACAGAGCTGCGGCAACGATTGATATGATAGATGATAAAAAAAGTAGAGATGATAACATTAAAATTAATGTGCCTTTATTAATTTTATGGGGTAATAAAGGTAAATTAGAACAATGGTATCAAACTTTATCCATTTGGAAAAAATATTGTTCTAAAGAAGTTAAAGGTAATGCTATTAATTCGGGGCACTATTTAGCAGAAGAAAATCCAGGTGAAGTTATTGAAAGTATAAAAAACTTTTTGTAAATGTATTCTAAAAAACAAATCTAAATAAAAAAATTGTTAAAGAATGGTTTAAATAAAAATGAAAGAAACAAATATTTCTAATAATAAGAATGAATTACCTTTGTGGGATTTATCAGAAATTTATAAAGATATCAAAGATCCTATGATAAAAAATGATTTGAAAGATATAAGAAATCTTTCTAAAGATTTTTTAAAAAAATGGAAAGGTAAAATAAAAGATCTAAATTCAGAAGAGTTTGTCGATTGTATTGATCAATATCAAAATTTGAATGAAAAAATATATAAGATTGGAACGCATAGTAATTTAATTTTTGCTACTAATATGGAAGATCCAGAAATATCAAGATATAACTCATCTATTTCAGACGAGGTTACAGAAATTTTTTCTTCTTTAATTTTTGTCACTCTTGAATTATCAAAAATAAATGATGATACCATCAATAAATGGGTATTAAATGACGAAGCAAAACATTGGTTGCCGTATTTAACAATCCTTAGAAAAAGAAATCCTTATCTTCTAGACCCTCTAGTTGAAGAAATATTAATTGAAAAGTCAGCTACTGGAAGATCTGCTTGGGTTAGACTTTTTGACGAAACTTCAGCTGCATTGAGATTTCCCTTCAAAACAGAGATGGTAAGTGAAGCTGAAATTTTAAATTATTTGTCTGATATCGATCCAGAAAAAAGAAAAATAGCAGGTAAATCTCTGTCACAAACATTAGAAAAAAATAAACGTATATTTGGAATGATTTTGAATGTTATTTCTCGAGACAGATATATTGAAGATAATAAACGAGGTTTCAAAAGAATTGTGTCATCCAGGAATCTAGATAATGATGTAGAAGACGAAGTGGTTGATGCTTTAGTAAAAACAGTAGATGAAGCTATGCCTCAGTTAACACATAGATATTATAAATGGAAAGCTAAACAATTTGGAAAATCTAAAATTGATTGGTGGGATAGAAACGCACCGTTACCTCAAACGTCAGATAGATCTATAGAGTGGTCTGAAGCTAAATCCATAGTGCTAGAATCGTTTGCCTCGTTTCATCCAGAAATAGCAAGATTAGCTAATCTATTCTTTGAAAACAATTGGATTGATGCGGATGTTAGAAAAGGTAAAGCGTCTGGTGCATTTGCCCATCCTTCCATTCCATCCTTGCACCCTTATGTCCTTTTAAATTATCAAGGAAAAATAAGAGATGTTATGACTTTAGCTCATGAATTAGGACATGGAGTCCATCAAATTCTAGCAGCAAAAAATGGTTTGTTAATGTCAGAAACTCCTCTAACTGTTGCAGAAACAGCATCAGTATTTGGAGAAATGTTAGTTTTTAGAAAGCTTCTAGAAGAGAGTAACCATGAACAAAAAAAACAACTCTTAGCTGGTAAAATTGAAGATATGTTAAATACTGTTGCAAGACAGATAGGATTTCATCAATTTGAAGTAAAGTTTCATGAAGCTAGAATTAAGTCTGAACTTACCCCAGATGAAATTGGTGATATATGGATGGAAACTCAATCTCATGCCGTTGGACCTTATGTAAACCTTACAGAAGATTATAAGGTTCTGTGGGGATATATTCCTCATTTTGTTCACACACCATTTTATGTCTACGCTTATGCTTTTGGAGATAGTTTAGTGAATGCTTTATGGCACGCTTATCAAAATACTGATAAACAGAGTTTTTCAGAAAAATATATTGCTATGTTGTCAGCAGGTGGAACTAAAAGTCATAATGACTTATTAAAACCATTTAATTTAAGTGCGTATGATAAAAGTTTTTGGCAAAAAGGTATTTCTATGATTTCAGGCCTAATGGATGAACTAGAGAGCCTGAAGACATAAATTTGATTGGATAAAGCTGTAAATGACAAATAAAAATAATACTAAAGATCAATTAAGTCGCTCCATGACAAGTGGAAGACTAAGGCGATATGCAAAAGTTACTTCAGCAATGGGAGGACTAGCTGCTCGATTGGCAGGTGAAAAATATTTAGGTATAAAAATAGATAGAGAGCAGCACGCATCTGATTTAAGAGCTGCTTTAGGAGGATTAAAAGGACCTCTTATGAAAGTGGCTCAAATTTTAGCAACTATTCCAGATGCTCTGCCAAAGGAATATGTAAATGAATTATCTCATTTACAAGCTGATGCGCCTTCAATGGGTTGGCTTTTTGTAAAAAGAAGAATGAAGGCTGAGTTAGGTGAGAATTGGCAAGGAAAATTTGAAGAGTTTGAAAAGCAAGCTTCTGCAGCTGCATCTTTGGGGCAGGTACATTTTGCACAAAGTAGAGATGGGAAACAGTTAGCGTGTAAATTACAATATCCAGATATGGGTTCTGCTGTCGAAGCTGATTTAAAGCAACTTAAATTAATTTTTTCTTTATATGAAAAGTATGATTCAGCAATTTCAACAAAGTCAATTCATGAAGAATTATCTGATCGATTGAAAGAAGAGTTAGATTATTCTCATGAAATAAAAAACATGAATTTATACCGGCATATGTTATCAGAGTTTAAGGAAATAACTTTACCAGAGCCAGTTGACGATTTGTCTACAAATAGACTTTTAACAATGACTAGAATTGATGGTATAAAAATTATGCAATTTATATCAGAGAACTCTGATATGGAAATTAGAAATCAAGTGGCTATGAATATGTTTAAAGCTTGGTATGTTCCTTTTTATAAATACGGTGTTATTCATGGAGATCCTCATTTAGGTAATTATTCAATTAGGCCTGATGGTGGAATTAATTTAATGGATTTTGGGTGTGTTCGAATTTTTAGACCTGACTTTGTAACTGGTGTTATTGAGTTATATAAAGCTCTTAGAGATGGCGATGAAGAGCAGGCAGTAAATGCTTATGAAAGGTGGGGGTTTAAAAATCCTACAAAAGAGTTAATTAGTATTTTAAATATATGGGCTAACTTCATATATCAACCGTTATTAGAAGATAAAGTAAGACCAATTAATCCAAGCGCTTCAGGTCAATATGGAAGAGAAACTGCAGAAAAAGTTCACGAAGAATTAAAAAAAATTGGGGGTGTTAGACCACCAAGAGAATTTGTCTTAATGGATAGAGCTGCTGTTGGTTTAGGGTCTGTTTTTATGCATTTAAAAGCTGAAGTTAATTGGTTCAGAATTTTTAACGATTTAGTGGAAAATTTCAATGAAGAAACTTTATCAAAAAAACAGAGTGAAGCCATGGAAAAAGCTGGTTTAAAGATAGAGATTTAAAATAAAAAATTAATTAATATGTTTTAAAATACTGTCTAATGATTTTTTTGCATCACCATAAAGCATTCTAGAATTATCTTTAAAGAAAAGTGGATTTTCAATTCCAGAATATCCTCTTCCTTGACCTCTTTTAGAAATAAAAACTTGCTTTGCTTTCCAAACTTCTAAAACAGGCATTCCAGCTATTGGACTATTTGGGTCTTCTTGAGCAGCTGGATTTACAATATCATTTGCACCCAAAATCATAACAACATCAATATCTGGAAAATCAGAATTAATTTCATCCATTTCGAGAACAATGTCATAAGGTACTTTTGCTTCAGCAAGAAGAACATTCATGTGACCTGGCAAGCGTCCAGCAACAGGATGAATACCAAATCGAACATCTTTTTTCTGTGCTCTAAGTCTTGATGTTAATTCGGAAACAGCGCTTTGAGCTTGAGCCACTGCCATTCCATATCCAGGAACTATAACTATCTTATTTGCTTCGTTTAATGCGGATGCAACTGTTTCTACATCAATGGCTATCATTTCTCCATCTATATCCATGGCAGGTCCGGTCGAATCACCCCAACCTCCAAGAATTACGGAAATAAAGTTTCTATTCATAGCTTTACACATTATATAAGAAAGAATAGCCCCTGAAGAGCCTACAAGTGCACCTGTGACTATTAAAAGGTCATTTCCTAGCATAAACCCAGTAGCTGCAGCTGCCCAGCCTGAATAAGAATTTAACATAGATACAACCACTGGCATATCTGCCCCGCCTATAGCTAAAACTAAATGAGCACCAACAACAAATGCAATTAATGTCATAGCAATTAGTGTCCAATTACCAGAATGGTTCAGAAAAAGATACCCAAGAAACAAGCATCCTAAAAACATAATTAAATTTAAAGCGTGTCTTCCTGGAAGAATTAATGCTTTTCCTGAGATTATTTCAGATAGTTTTCCAAAGGCTATTATTGATCCTGTGAATGTAATAGCTCCTATAAACACTCCCAAAAATACTTCAATATTGTGAATGGTTAATTGTGTATTTGATAACTCTGAGTGAGGTAATAAACCCGAGTTAATACCAATAAATACCGCAGCAAGACCAACAAATGAATGGAGAGCGGCAACTAGTTGAGGCATTCCAGTCATTTGGACTTTTTTTGCTACAATTATTCCTATTATTGAACCAATAATTATAGCAGCAATAAGCCACTCTAACCATTCCGTTAAAAAAACTTGTTTTCCAAGGACTGTAGCAACAACAGCTATTGCCATGCCTATAATACCATACCATACAGCTCTTTTTGCTTTTTCTTGATTACTTAAGCCCCCTAGAGCTAAAATAAACAAAACGCTGGAAATTATATATGAGGCAGTTAGTAAACCTATAGTCATTTTCTAAATCCTTTTTTAGCTTCTTTGAAACATAGCAAGCATTCTTTTGGTAACCATAAAGCCACCAACAATATTAATTGTTGCAATAAAAATAGATATTAATGCCAATACGCTTACAATATTATTAGCAGTTTCCATTTGTAATAAAGCTCCAAGTATAATGATTCCGGAAATTGCATTTGTGATAGCCATTAAAGGTGTATGCAATGCGTGAGAAACTTTCCAAATAACCTGAAAGCCCACGAAGCATGATAAAATAAATACTATAAAATGTTGCATGAAATCAGCTGGCGCATACATTCCAATTAACCATGTTAAACATGCTCCAATAACTAAAGAAACAACCTGAGTAATCCCAGCTTTTCTTTCAGCGTTAATTTTTTCTTGAGTTAATTCTTCTGGTGTTTTTAATTTGATATTTTCATTTATATGCTTGGCGATAGCGGCAATTTTCGGTTTGGGAGGAGGAAACGTTATTTCACCATTATGAACAACAGTTGCGCCTCTTATTACATCATCATCCATATTAATGAAGGGAATACCATCCTTATTAGGAGTTAAATCATCCATCATATGACGTGTATTTGTGGAATATAAAGTTGAGGCTTGAGTTGCCATCCTACTTGGTAAATCTGTAAAACCTATTACTCTAACTTTATTTTTAGTTTCTATCATTTTATCAGGGACAGTAACATCACAGTTTCCACCTTGTTCTGCAGCAAGATCAACTATTACAGATCCAGGTTTCATTAAATCAACCATTTCTTTTGGCCATAATTTAGGTGCCGGCATCCCTGGTATTAAAGCTGTAGTAATAACTATATCTATTTCAGGTGCTTGTGATCTGAAAAGCTCCATTTCTTTTTTAATAAATTCTTTTGAAGCTGGCTTTGCGTAACCTCCTTCACCTGAACCATCTGTTTCAAAATCAAGCATCAGAAACTCAGCTCCCATTGATTCAATTTGTTCAGCTACTTCAGGTCTTACGTCAAAAGCTCTCACAATCGCCCCCATTGATTGAGCTGTGCCTATTGCAGCTAGACCAGCTACACCAGCGCCAATAACAAGCACTTTAGCTGGAGGTACTTTTCCAGCAGCCGTAATTTGACCAGTAAAAAATCTTCCAAACTGATTACTTGCTTCTATAACTGCTCTATAACCAGCTATATTAGCCATAGATGAAAGAGCATCCATCTTTTGTGCTCTACTAATTCTTGGAATCATATCCATTGCTTGAACAGTAACTTTTTTCTTTTTTAAGCTTTCTAATAAAGATTTATTCTGACCCGGCCATATAAAACTAATAATTTGTTGACCAGATCTCATTTTAGTTACTTCTGTCGCAACGGGACCTCTAACCTTTAGAATTATATCTGATTCTTTCCATAACTGATCTGAATTTTTTACAACTTTAACTCCAGCATCTTTAAAATTTTTATCAGAAAAATTAGAGTTGTTACCTGCTCCAGTTTCTATAATGCATTCATACCCCAATTTTTGAAGCTGTTTTGCACTTTCTGGTGTCATTGCTATTCTATTCTCACCTTTATATATTTCTTTTGGGCTACCTATTTTCATAACGAATGACTCCATATATTTTATTTTAGAGATTGTTTGATATCAAACATTTACTTATTAATAAAGTAATAGCAAAAAAAAACCGCATTTATGTAAGCTATGCGGTTTTGGTCAAATAAAAGTTAAATTTATTAATATTTAGTAGCCTTCTCTTTCTAGTCTCTTTCTCATCAGTTTTCTTACTCTTCTTGTACTTTCAGCAGTCTCTCTAGCTCTCTCTTCAGATGGCTTTTCATAAGCTCTTCTATTTTTCATTTCCCGGAACATGCCTTCTCTTTGCATCTTCTTCTTCAAGACTCTTAAAGCCTGATCAACATTATTGTCACGAACGGACACATACATATTTTAAACCTTTATAAGTTAACGTATAAAAACTAGAAGATAGCGGATAGCATGATATAATATATCTTGGCAAGTATTTTAGTGTATTAAAACATTTTATTTTCATATTAATTGAATATAGTTGTACAATAAATTAAGATTATTCTATTCAAATACTTAAGGAATCTGATGAAAAAGCGCAATCAAGATAATAATGAAGTAAAAATTGAATTAGTTAGTGCAATGTTATCTCACGTTCCCTTTGATGGATGGACATGGACAGCTATGGAACAAGGGGCTGTAGATATTAATTTTAAAAAAAACAAATCAGAAAATGAACGTTTACAAATTTATAAAACTTTTTTTAATAATGGTTCAATAGATTTTATAAAGGTTTTTGCAGAAATCATAGATAGTATAGTTCAAGAAAATTATCATTCCCTGGATCCCAAGCCACAAAAAATACCAGAAAAAATCAAAAAATTAATTTTAATGAGACTAGATTTCTGTTTACCTTATAAAGAAGCCATCAGATCTTCATTGTCTTTATCAGCTTTACCAAAAAATTCAAAACAAT
>Ga0209192_10002150_pt1 | contig 14569 bp, 20 predicted proteins | sample ArcticOcean_MG_C_11_FD_187433 | JGI IMG/M metagenome (GOLD analysis project Ga0209192, IMG submission 187433) | Marine microbial communities from western Arctic Ocean - ArcticOcean_MG_CB2_154 (SPAdes) (version 2) | ecosystem: Environmental > Aquatic > Marine > Oceanic | place: Arctic Ocean... | reverse complement strand
GGTTTAACTACATACATCAAGGTATTACACTAGTTGATTCTAATGATTCGACAGGTGTACAAAATGGTGTAGAACGATTCCACGGTACATCATCTAACACAGATAGACTAGGCGGCACTAATGCTGTAGAATTTGTACAACGTGCAACAGCAGTATTTACTGACAGAGTTGACATTGCTGATGCAGACGGTTTACGTATTGGTGGATCAAATGAATTTACATTAAATACTTCAGGCGGCAACGCACAAGTTACACACGTTACCAACGGCGGCTTAATTAAATTAATAGCATATGACGGAACAGGTACGCAAAAAACACCACTTATTATTGACCCATCAAGTACACCAGCAAGTGCAAGACCAGATGGCGATGGTGTTTATAATTTAGGTACTTCAGGAAATAGATGGAATACTGTACATGCTATAAACTTTACAGGTACAAGTGAAAAATCAGATTTATTAAAAGTTGGTGTAGACTATAGAAGTGCATCAACAGCAGCCACAGCAAACACAATAGTAGCTAGAGATTCTAGTGCTGATGTATATGCAAACTATTTTAGAGGCACAGCTACAAACGCAGATTTAGCTGTAAATGCTACTAATGTTGCAGTAGACGGTGTAAGCTATGCAACAGGCTCTGCAAGTGCTACAGCAAGCTCTGTAGCGGTTAGAGACGCCAGTGGCAACCTAACAGCAAATCAATTTAACGGTATTGCTACTAGAGCAGCAACACTACAAGTTGGTAGTGAAAACAGATCATCAAGTGTTACAGCCGTAGCAGACACAGTAGCAGTTAGAGATAATGCAGGTAGCCTTATTGCTTCAACATTTTATGGCGCACTTTCAGGCACAGCTGCTCTTGCAACTAAATGGGCCGCTGGAGTTACACTTAACTTTACAGGTGATGCAACAGGTTCAACAGTAATTACAGGCGACGATGGCACATTAAATGTTGCACTAACATCAGCGTCTAACTCTATTGCACTAGGAACAGATACAACAGGAAACTACGTTGAACGTATTGTACGTGACACGGGCGAAACATACGTAAATGTTACAGTTAACAACTCAATAAATCCATCTTCGTACCCAGATCCAGCAGAAGGTGCAACTATTAAATTAGGTGTAAATGCTGCTTCAGCTAACACAGCCAGCTATCTAGTTGCTAGAGATAGCTCCGGAGACTTTGCAGGTAATGTAGTAACAGCAACTAAGTTTGTTGGAGATATGAACGAAGCAAACACAACAAAAGATGGGTTCTTTGATAACTTAACTGTTGGCGGTACGCTTGTTGCAAGTACACTTAACTTAGCAGGTGCATCAGGCACATTGGCAATAGCACAAGGTGGTACAGCTGGAACTACAGCTGCAGCAGCAAGAACTAATTTAGATGTTTATGCTAAATCAGAAACATATTCACAAAGTGAAATTGATAGTGCCATTTCATCAGGTGTTGGAGGTGTAAGTACAACTTCAATAACTAACGGTAGTAGTAATGTAAGCGTTACTACATCTGGAGGAAATACTGTAGTAACAAGAGCTGGTGCAACTCATGCATCATTTACAGCAAATGGACTTGAATTAAGCGTAGGTACATTTGTAGGTAATTTAACAGGTAATGCTGTAACTGCAAACTATGCTGACTTGGCAGAAAAATATACTACTAATGAAATTCATCCAACTGGTACAATAATGGCAATTGGCGCACAAGCAAGTTTTGAATCAGAACGCTGTGTAACTGGAGCAATACCAATGGGTGTTATATCCGCAAACCCAGCATTTTTAATGAACGCAGAAGCTGACGGGCAAGCACTAGCACTTAAAGGACGAGTTCCTGTGCTTATAAAGGGCTCTGTAAGCAAAGGACAAGCGGTTTACGTGCATGATAACGGTTATGCTAGTACTGAGTACACCGGACAGCAAATAGTCGGTGTAGCGTTAGTATCAAGCGAACATACAGGTATTAAACTAGTAGAATGTATGTTAAAACTATAATAACTACTAAAATTTAGTCATAAAAAAAGCACCAAATACGGTGCTTTTTTTTTGGATGTTATTAACTGTTAGTGTAAGTTAACCCAAGCACCGCCTGCGCGACCTTGGAATTTATCATCAGTTGAGTTATATATAACTAGTCCGTTTACTACACCTGCTAACGCATTACGTTGTGTAGTAGTATAACTACCAAATTGTACTGGAACCCCAAATTTAGCACTTGCGCTATCAACTGTCATAAAGTTATTAAAGTTTGCAGCATTATCAAAAGCGCCTGCTGTTTCTAAACTAGCAGTAAACTCAGCAACTCTTAGACTTGCTGATACTCCGTTATATGTTAGTAAATTGTTAGGACCAAACCCTAAATGTCCAGCATTTGTAGTTAAAGTTTTTGATATGTCTAATTCACCAGTTAACGTAACTATTCCACCATCAGCATCTAGAATTTCAATACTTTTTACTTCTAACACATCTGTGGAAACTTTACCAGTTCCACTAGCACCGTTGCCTGGAGTAATTACTACAGTTTGGCCACCAGGACCAGTTGTATTTGTACTACCAACTCTTAATTCTTGATCAATTGCCACATCAGATGATGTTCGTAAAGAAGGAGTTATAACAATAGCTGACGAATCAGCACTGTCAATTAATGTAGTAAACACATTACCTGTAAATGTTCCTGTATGGTCACCAGCTGCATTACCTGTAATATTTTGGTTACCTGTTGCGTTAACACCTGGAAGAGTAATATCAGCAATACCATCAAATGATACCCCGCCAATCAATCTTGCTGTTGCAAGTTTAGTAGCAGTTGCAGCATTACCTGTTGTATCGTTAGCAAGTGTGCCACTAATTACTGTTGCTGGAATTAAATTATTTACAGCATCTACTAGTAATGTACTATCGTCTCCAAACACACTACCTTCAATGTCACCATCAATAGCTGCACCAGCTACTTGATATCCTGCACTTGCATGGTTACCCCATCCAAATGCTGTGTTCCAATTTGCACTTCCTGCATTTGTAATTCTTGCATCTGCTCTTGCGTCTGTGTAATATAAATTTGTACCTTCACTTAATTCAGTAGTAGTATTATTTGTTAACACTACTTTATTGTTAACGCCATCTACAAGTAATGAACTATCATCGCCAAATACACTACCTTCTACGTCACCGTCAAGTCTTACTGCGTGTATATTATTCCACTTTAATGTACTTGAACCTAAGTCGTATGTAGCGTCTGCGTTTGGAGTTATACTGCTGTCAACTTTAGCTGAAATAGTAAGAGTGTCATCTGCTGCATCGCCAATGTCAATATTGCCGCCTGCTGTGATGTTTCCTGATGCTTGAATGTCACCAGTAATATTAATATTACCAGTTCCTGTAATATTGTTACCACCTAGTGTTAAGTTTCCGCTTAGTGAAACAGCACCTAATTCTGATAGTGTTTTTGGGCCAATTTCAATACCGCCAACAGTGGTATTATCGCCTATATATAGTTTATCGGTATTTGTAATATAGACTAGCTCGCCTTCAGCAAATGTTACTGCTGTGCGCTCTGACTCAATACCTCGTCTGATCTGTAAAGCCATTAGTTAACTCCTAAATAGTTTGTTACTAGTATTTATGCTTTTAGTCTAGAAACAATTATTTTCCTAATTTGAGAAAACGCTTGGTACGCCTAGTAATATCCTTCTTTACTCGCTCAGTATCTAATCGAAAGTCTACAGTTTGTATCTGATCCTGATATTCGTCAAATAGTTCATCTAAGCTGTCTTGAACATCCGAAACTTCTTGGTTCTTAGGACTGCGTAGATCAATATCCCACACTTTACCATCGTTAAAGGTAACTCTGATAGAATGTAGGTACTCTAAAGGTACTACATTCATATCAATCTCGTCAAAAACTTCTGGCCAGTGAGTTATTACTTCGGGAGGTAATTTATTACTCTTCTTACTTTTAGGTTTCTTTGGCACTGGCTTTGGTCTTCCTTTTGGTAGGGACCAACTCCTCTGCCTGTTCTCTCAGCCTTTTTGCTTCTTTATACAAAGCATCTGCTTGTGAACGGTACTGAGTCGCTAGTGTAGTATCATCTAACACTGTCTCGTTTGCTGCTGTAGCGGCTGCTGTTGTTGTAGCGGCTGTAGGCATTGATTTTACCTCAGCTACTGTTGTTGCTTCAGGACCACTGATAGCTAAATCTGCAACCGTAATGCCTTTTGCATCAGCAATAAGTCTGTTCAATTCGTCTAACATTACTGAACTTTTATTGTCTGGAGTCATTTGTATTTCTGATGTTTTCATTTTGTATATTTTACCATACTTGTGAAAACCTTTTAGCATATTCATTCCGTCGGGTAACATTGATCTGTTCATTGCGTCTGCAAGTTCTTCAGCATTTTGCCCTGCATTAGATTCAATTAGTTTCATAAGTGCATCATGATGTGCAGCTTCTAGTGACTCTGTAGGAACTACTAAACAGTTCTCAGGCTCTCCAGGTACTACACGATATGCAACAGCAACTTTCTTCCTAGAAGCAACGTGTCTGCCAACGTGTTTAAGTGATTGTGCCATAGTCTATTCTCCTGCGGGAGCGTCTGCTACGTCCGCTTTTGTTTCCCCACCTTCTGTTTGTACTTGTGATGCTTGTACAGCAAGTAGGAAGTTTTCTAATTTGTTATAAGTTTGACCAACTTGCATCATCTCGTTTGGCTTAAAAGCCCCACGCTGACTAGCAACATCAATAATAGTTTTTAATGCAGTTAGGTCTTGAACAGTAAGATCCGGCGCTGTAGGCGCTGCTTCTGGAGCCGCTGTTGCTTCTGGTGCTGCTGTTTCGTTTACTTTACTTTCTTCTGACATAATTATCTCCTTAATAATAGTAGTATTTAACTGTCGTTTGTTATTTGTATTTTAAAAGTGGACAAGCTAACATAAAGTATGCAAGCTCTTTTCCGTCTTCAAATGCAACATTAATCATATTGTTTATTTGATTTTGATCATCTACTTTTAAAACTTTTCCCACGTAAAATCTTCCTTTAAGATTTTTTCGTATCCATTTATTTAATGCCTCTTCGACATTGTATGTATAAGGAATGGCAATTGACTCGAAGTGTATTGGCTTAACTCGCGTCTGCCTAATATTAAAAACATTTAATGGATTAGGTTCTTTAAGTTTCACCGTCATATCAAGCCGCGTCCTCATAATGCGTAGTTAGGCCAAATGGAGCCATTAGCGATCTATCACGGTTTGAGTGAATAACAAACACTGTATCACAGTAGTCTTCATCACCCCAGCTACCCCATGGATAACCGTCTGTAAACATGATAAACTTTTTAGGAGTAATATCATGTTGTTTCATATATTCCCAGTTACAATCAAATTCAGTGCCACCACCGCCTATGATCTCGTACTCTTCTAGTCGTTCGCCACCGTCTGCAGTAAAGTCCTGTTCGTTGTATACTTTAGTATCAAAACACCATACTTTAATATTGTAGTCTTGGTATTCGTCCATAATGCCTTGTACTTCACCTAAGAAGTCTTCGCCTTGTTCATTACCGATCGACCCTGACATGTCTATACCAACAGCAATATCAATTGTTTCATCGAAATTTTGTCCTGGAAGTATAGCACTCATGTGCCACCCTTTACGTGATGGTCTCATAAACGTGTAGTCATTTCTAATAGTACTTTGAATCTGCTGACGTAGTATTTCGCGCCAGTTCATCTTAGGCTCAGTAAGTTTAGAAATCATTCTCTCAATCTCTGCAGGCACATTACCAGCACCTGATGATTGCGCCGCTGTCATCATATTCTCTTTAACTTCATCACGTATTTCACGCATCTGTTCTTTTGAATATTTAGGTTGCTTGCTACTTATATTACTATTATTGTTGCCGTCTTCTTCACCGTCACCTTCCCAGTCTAAATGCTCGTCAAGTAATTCGCCTAATTGATTTAAAAAGTCATCACCGTTTTGTTTTGCTTGTTCAAAAATATCATCATACACTTCTTCAGAAGACCATGTATCGTATTTAAAGTCTTGATAGCAATCAACTAGCTTAGGAATAGTACCAATACGATCACGTACTAGTAAGTTATTAACAATGTAATCTGCGGCAATATTATATATTTGTCCGTCTCTATCTTCTCTGCGAGTTAAGTGATCAAATACACAATGTAAAATTTCGTGTGCAATAACAAATTCAATCTCTTGATTTGACATTGCGTTAAAGAATTGAGTGTTAAAGAATAAGTTTCTGCCATCTACAGCGGCAGTGGGTAACCAATCATCAGCGGCCTTAATACGTAAACGTGTAGCCATGTTACCAAAGAATGGGTGACGTAATAAAAGACCAATACGTGCAACAATAATCCTGTCCATTACATCTATACGCATTGTTTCCAATGCTGCTGGTGTAATATCCGGATCTGGTATCCATCTTTGCTTAGTTGCAACGCTCATGTGCTATATCCTCTTTGCCTTGTTTATACTATAATTATATAGCATCTTGTTACTAAAGTCAAGAAAAAATGGAGGTTTTTTGTACGGGAACCTCCAAACCCAACACACCTTAAGACCTTGTTTGTGCGGCCTTAATATACTTTCCAAAACGCTCATGGAACTCATCAAAACATTCAATTTCGTCTGGATCAATCGGTAATTCATATTGGGTCAACGCCAATTTCATACCCATTACTACCAGCTCAGTTTCGAAGTTATCCATTGCAAAACGTAAGAAGTTATTAACTTTAGTATCAAACTTCTTATCGTTCTTATCCGAGCTTTCTTTTAGTTCGTAGCAGAGCGAAACAGTGAGGGAATACATAGCACTGATTTCTTTCTGTTTCAACTCAGTTACCTTACCTTCTAGAATATCTGTCGGGTTAGGCATAGTTGACGCTACTTTGCGGTGTGCCATAAACTTAACTGCAAGACCTTCACCAATGGCACCTGATACAAGGTCTGTTGTAGTTTCTGCTTCTATATCGTCATCTAACAATTCAGAAACAAAAGTCCACGAACGTGGAGTTGCAAAAGAACGACTTGGACTTTTTGGATCAAAGTCATATAAGTCTTTCTTTGCAAACTGTAAGTAACCAGCTACATCTGGATGTATGCCGTTAGCTACAGCCCACTGGAACCAATCATCAAATGATACAGTTAATTCTAAGTGAATAAAACGGTTTGCCAACGGTGCTGGCATTCTGTATGTAACACCTTTATCTGCATCACGATTACCTGCCGCAACAATAAGAACATTGTCCGGAAGTGTGTAAGTACCAATCTTGCGATTAAGAATAAGTTGATAAGCTGCAGCTTGCACACTAGGTGCTGCTGAGTTCATTTCATCTAAGAATAAGATGATAAATTTGTGTAGTTTAGCAAATTCTTCTGTTGGAAGTTCTGCTGGCGGTGCCCAAACCATTGTACCTGAATTGCTATCAAAGTATGGAATACCTTTAATATCTGTAGGCTCCCATAATGACAGTCTAATGTCAATTGTATGAGCGTCGATTGAATCACCGACTTGCTGAACAATTTCAGATTTACCAATACCTGGGGGTCCCCATAAAAAGACTGGACGTTTCTTTTTCATTGCATGAAGAAGACTTGTCTTTGCTCTGTTAGGAGTAATTTGTCGAATAGCTAAGTTTTCCATTTGTATTTCCTCTAGTAGTATGTATATCAGTTATCAGTGCTATCTTCTAACTATGTATACTATTATACGGTCTAATGGAACGGTTGTCAACCGTTAATGGAACTTTATTTGTCTTTTATTTGTCTTTTGTTTGCCGCGACATGGCCTTAGCTAGTCCATACTTGCGTAGATCTCCTGAAAAGAGACCCAGTTCGACTGCCTTTCGTTCACTTGTAACGAACATACTATGCTTGGAAATGTAGTATGGACAGTCTATAAACTTGTCTAAGAAGATAATAATTTGTGTAGTAATTGGCATGTCTGCTGGATAAGGAATTTCGTACGTAGCTAAGTCAATGGTATTAATCACATCAAACCCTAACTCTGTTAGACGTAGTCCACCTGAGGTCTTTTCTCTTGTATTCTGCCACCATATTGGCATGTACTCAGCAACAGTTGCACTATTGACAGTTTTGTTGAGTTGTTTAAGAAAGACTTTAGTGTACGTTTCTTTCCAGTTCATTCTGCAACAACAATCTCGCCCGATGTTAACATAACAACGGTAAAGTCTTCACAGTTAAATAAGTCGTTAAGTTTTTTTGATAAGTTTATTGCATGGCCTGGATTTGAAAAGGAGACCTTTTTATATTTTGGACCAGGATAGTTTGTAATAGCGTTTAGGCTTTTAAGATTAAACGGTTTGTTGTTATAGAAAACAGCCCATATTGCTTCTGCATCTAATATCTGCTCTGCACGGTAAGTTTTCTTATCTATATGCTCTAACAGTATCTTTGGTTTAGGTCTACTCATATGCGTCATCCTTAATTATGTACGCATATATTTATCTCTTTCTACTCGATTAACTACGTACTTATTATAGACGCTTATTTCCAGTTCCCGCCACCACCGTCCATGTTAATTTGTATAACTTCGTCATCTCCTCTGCTGTATGACGCTATTAGGCGCTCTAAATCGCCTTCTAAGCGTGTCATTACGATACCTAGTGTAAACGCTAGTGCCTTAGCTTCTGCTGTAGTGAACTTAATCTCTTTAGCGTTACTTGCATCAGCAACCTTTACTTTTTGTAAAAATTGCTGAATTGGAAATGTGTTTAATGGTTCACTTTGCATTTTCAATGCTCAATGCTTGACGCATTTCAAGATCTGTTTTAAACGGTCCTTTAAACTCGTAACGTTCAATAGTAATTAGTTTAGGACAAAAACTCTTTACCCAACCTTTATCAAAACCAATAATGTAGTAACCTGCACAATATAAACTTTTACTCTTGTTACTCTTAGTAAACAACGGTAAACGATTCTTTACATCGTAAAGACTATTATACGGTACACAGCTAGTTGGAAAGTTATATACTTCCTTAAATGCTGTTTTAGTTTCTTCTACAACTTGTGTAATTGCATCAGCAAATAGTGTATTGCCGAATGTCTTTTTAAGTGCTACTTCACTATCAAAGTACTGTGTTGCAGCACCTGAACTAAACAAATATTTGTCTTCTGATAAAGATAGTGTACCTACTCGTTCACCTTCTTGTTCAACAATCCAAAACTTGTCTTTTAAAATAGTTTTTGCTTTTATCATTATGTTTCCTTACTCCGGGTACTTTGCGTTTAGTGGCTCTGCGAAGTATTGTGCCTGATCTGCAATACGTTGCATATCCCACTTAGCACAGAATTTCATAAGACGCATACCTACTTGCTGAACTTGCTTGGGCTTTGCGTTCTCGTCAATTGTTTCGTTAATTATATCTCTAATTTCTTTAGGCTGTGCTGTTAAGTCACACAGTACAACATTACGTTGATAGTCATCTAGTACGCGATGCTCTGCACCTTCATGATCAGTCCAACGTTGTAGCATCATGTTATTCCAGTTAAAGCCTTTATTAGACTTATCATCGTATGCTTCAATAAGGCCAACTTTGTTCTTAGTGCCTTTCTTGCGTACTCCGGGATAAGCACTAAACACATTATCACTTGTGTCGCCACGCATACACTTCTCAAACAACATAAAGTCGGGATGTGGAGCAGGCTTTGCTTCTTTAGTCTTTTTATCAATTACATGATTACCTTTCTTATCAAAATAACCTTCGTGTGTAATTGTTATATCCTGTATGCCGTTATACTGCTTACAGTTAGGTGCAATAAGTTGTGCAAAGTCACCGTCTGTACTAATAATAACATGATTGTCATTAGGGTGTGCTTGTACCCAACCTGCAATAAGATCGTCTGCTTCTAGTTGCGAATGTCGCATAACAGTACAATTAGTCTTTTCTGTAACAAAGTTTTTAAACTCGTCAAAGATTTCCCAAAACGCTGTATCTTCTTCGCTTTCGACAACAGTCATTTTATCACGTGCAACTTGTCTATTACGCTTATATGGTAAGTAAAAGTCTTTACGCCAACTACGTCCTTCTAAACAAAACACAACATGATCTGCGTTAAAGTCTTGCCATGCTTTCTTAACACCTGCAAGTGTAATATGTAGGGCCATGCCTACTTTAGTGTCTAAGTCGCCACGTACTACGTGTCGGGCTCGAAAGAAAGTGTTTGCTGTATCTACTAGAATATAAGTTGCCATATTATGAACACCCCGATATACAAATTGATAAAATGTTGCCATTCTGTAAGAAAGCAACAAGTAGTGTAATGCCTAAAATTTCTAACATAGTTCTGCCTTTGTGTAAATTATAATACTATTATAACACCAGAACTGGCTGTTGTCAATCATTTATCAGCTTACTTCGCTTTTGTCTTTGTCCAAAGGAACTACTTTAATATGACCCATATCTCTATCGGTCGATTGTCCTTCTTCTTCAAGCATTTGAATTATAACACTTCTAAACCATTTATCAACAATTTCTTCATTAGACTCACCGCTGTATCCAGCGTCTAATAGCTGTTCAATGAACTCATTATTCCAATCAAGTTCAAAGAAGCCATTTCTAATGTTGTCAGGATTAACTTGTGTGTCTAACACAGCAACCCATGGTTGGTTATGTTTAGTAGCATATTCCTTTTCTTTGTCAAGAATAGATCTACGCTGTTCTTCTGTAGTTGCTTCTAACGCCGGGTCAAGTACCGGTTTAGTTTTAAACGGATTTAGTTTATTAATTATATCTTTCATATCTTTCATTATAGTCCTGCCTTTCGAGCTCTGTGCTCGGGTGATTCAGTTGATGCTGTCATAGCTTTTTTATGTTGTTCATTGTAATATTCCCTAAGATCATTTGGGCTAAGTCCCCCATGCATTGCCGAAAAGGTCGATATGGAGTCTGGGCGTGAATCGCCAGCCTTGCGCCATACAAAGTTCCGCCACCTCTTTAACGTTAAGGACATATTCTTCCGACCGTCCGCCCAACGGCATAAGATATACCGGACACTCGATCCCGGCGCCCCTATACTCAGCAACAGCTTTTTTAACTTCTTCAACGTCCACACTGTCAGCCACAACAAACTTAAGATAAAGTTGACTATTGCCAACGGTACTATACTGACTAGCAATATTAGGGTTAATAGCGTCCTCCCAAGATTCTCCACTGACACTAAGTTTTGGGGAACAACTCCAAGTAACTTCAAATCCTCTTTGAGCATTGAGGTAGTCGTAGAACCCAGGTTGTAAATCTTGTGAAGTGTTTGTTTCAAATGTAACATTTTTTAAGTCTCTCATACGTGGATGGTCTAGAAGCTCTGTATAAAACTTTTGCCATCCTAACAAAGGTTCACCACCGGTAAATATTAAATGGACATCTTGTCCATTATCCATTGTCCACTTACCTTCTGGAGTAAGTGATAACAAGTGTTCAACTACATCGTCTACATTTTTATCCATCATTAACTTTTTAAACTCAGGATAGATACTTGCATATGTATCACACCCAGTGTGTATAATAGGCAAGTCATTAAAGTCTGTTGTTGTCTTGTGTACTTCTTTGGCAATTAAGTCCGCTACTTCAGGATTGTGTTTAATGCCGTTTGCTTGGTTTTCTGCACGACTAGGTGCATTGCGATCAAGTCCAAAGTTCATACAACGAAAGTTACAACCAAAGGTGCGTAAGAATACACTAGGTACTCCTACAAACTTGCCTTCGCCTTGTACGCTGTAAAACGCTTCAGAATATCTTAGTTTCATTTCCTTCTTCATTAGCAGCTAAACTCCTGTTGTAGTTTAATGTTATCAAAGAACTCTTTCTTTGTTCCTGAATCATCTTTAAAAGCACCTTTTAAAACAGTTGTCTGTGTAAGACTACTATTTGCCATAATGCCTCTGTTCTCACAACACCCATGTGTTGCTTGAATGTAAACACCTAAGTGTTCTGCATTAGTTGCTTTTTGAATCTCTTTAGTAATGTCATTTGCAAGTTCTTCTTGTAGCGTACCACGTCTTGCACACCATTGTGCAATTCTAGTGTACTTACTTAGACCAATTAGTTTTTCTGCTGCAATAATACCAATGTATGCTGTACCAGCTACTGGCTGGTGATGATGCGAACATACGCTTCTAAGTTCTGAACGTACAACTAGCATACCTTCATATCGATCTGCGCTATCATTTGGAAATGCTGTTGCTGTTGGCATAGGATCATACCTTCCTACCATTAGCTCATTAAAATACATTTTAGCAAGACGTCTTGCTGTACCTTTTGAGTTAGGATCGTTTTCTCTATCAATTAATAAAGTATCTAATACACTTTCAAATGCTACAGTTGCTTCTTCAATAAGTTGTTCTTTATCGCCGTGTTGTAACACCTGTGATATATTATCGCCAGCCCAATGACGAATGTTTTGTTCTTGTAACAAGGCTTTTAGTTCGTTTGCTTTTCCCATTCTTTTTATCTCCGATGTTTAGGCAGTGGATTGCCGTTTAAAATACAATGCACAATATACTTTACATTATACATTGTATTTAGGTTTTTGTCAAGTATTATATAAAATATTTGTTTAACATTTCGAGGCGGTCGTCTGCTGACGCCATTGCATCCAGTTCTTTTTGAATTGTTTCAATAATATCTGAATGTTCCCCAATGCCTACAACTTTTTGCATATAAATTTCAACATTAGTTTTGTGCAATTCAATCTCAGCTTCAGCGTGTTTTCTCATTGCATTAATCATCTGTTCCTTCAAGTCCATAATTCCTTTCCTTAGTATTTTTGTTTAGATGGAATGACGCCTCGTACGCCACCTTTCGGATCTTCCATGTCTCCATCACGACGGAAGATTAAATGTACATGCGGATACATAACTGTCTGTCCCGCACTTGTACCTATATTTAGACCAATGTTGTAACCAGTAATATTATTATTGGCTGTATCAACATTTTGTGTTCCCATTGCTGTTGCAAATCTAAAACACTTTTCTGCACTATCTTGATCGTTTACTTTAGGAACTATTAATAAGTGTCCTTCTGTTACAGGATATGCATCTTCAAAAACTGTAAAGTCTCTAGTATCAAGATATACATTTGTCCATGGTGCTCTACCATCTTGCAGAGCTTTCTCTAATGTATCAAGCATCATTCTTGTAAATCTCCAGGAGTTGTGTCGTCACCTACTATTCCATCGTAGCCTTTAAATCTATAGTATACTGTTAGCTCTTCGCCGTTAGCAACAGGAATAACAGTATGCAATGTTCTATCGCCTTTATCTGTGCTAATGTAACAGTTAGGATTTTCTGAATGGTTAATAAATCCACCAAGGGGCGTTCTTACCCATTCGTGTCTATCTCTATTGTGTACTAATACGTGCGTATCGCCAAATACAGTGCCAGCATTAATATTAGCCGTAGCATGTAATCCTAGACCATCTATTTTACTTTGCTTAATTGTTAAGCCTTCTGGTAACGGTCTGTATGTAAAATCGTTAAATGTTTTGTTTGTATTAAGCATCATACTTGCCTACTATTTCCCAAGGATACACAAGCCATACATCTTCTTCTGCTTTGTTAACTTCGTGTGCAGAGTAACGTACACTATCAAATTCACTAGATAGGTTTTCGGTTAGTGTAGCAAACCTTACATTCGCAAGCTCACCGTTCCACACAGTATTCCACCCATCGTATTCCATCGGCATACAACTTGCCATCCAGTCTTCCTTGATCCAATTAAAAGTAGCACCAGTATCGTTAATATCATCTACAACAAGAATCTTCTTACGTTTACCAATGTCCCAACGACTTTTAGTAGTAACACGCTCTTCTTCGTTAACATATCCAAATGCATCTTCTGACATCCAGAAATTGCTTTCAGGCCCAACTTCATCGTCACGTAAACTTACTTTAAGTGCTTCGCAACGAACGTCTAACATGTTGCTTAGTATAGTCGCAGGCACATTACCACCACGAGTAATACCTACAATATAGTCAGGCTTCCAGTTATCTTTTTGCATCTGCATTGCAATATCAATACACATTTTTTCAACATGACGCCAACTGTAATAATGTTTCTTAATCATAGTAATTATGTATTCCTTGTATATTCGTTAACTATTTCTTCTTCTGTCAGTTGCTTACCAATTGTTCTTTGTGTACCGTCTTTTAAAGTACGTTCGATTACGCCGCTGTTATATTCAATATCCACAACACCGCCTTGCTCAAAGTCTTCGGGGTTTGTTTCATACCACAAACTTGTAAGGCTATGTGCATGAATAGACTTAACCTTCCCAGCCCATTCTATTGCTTCTAACTTCACTCTTTGATTTTCAACTTCTTCGTCATATTCACTCATCTTACTATTGCTCCTTAGTAAGGTACTCCTTACTATCTATCCACCTATAACCAACGCTTTGTACAAATGGTACAAAGCCCCATGACTGTGCTTTCTTACCCATATAGAATAAACTCCAACACGGTATTTCGTTACCGTCTGCATCTTTACCCAATGTTAAGAAATGTAAATCATCTGACCCGCGAAGTCTAAAGTGTC
>Ga0209192_10002147_pt1 | contig 14583 bp, 26 predicted proteins | sample ArcticOcean_MG_C_11_FD_187433 | JGI IMG/M metagenome (GOLD analysis project Ga0209192, IMG submission 187433) | Marine microbial communities from western Arctic Ocean - ArcticOcean_MG_CB2_154 (SPAdes) (version 2) | ecosystem: Environmental > Aquatic > Marine > Oceanic | place: Arctic Ocean... | reverse complement strand
AAATTCCAGTTTTTTAGATCAATCCCTCATATTTTTATTTATTTTATTACTTATAAGGCAAAAAAAAATGCACCCTATTGGATGCACGTATAAATTAAGTTGTTGTTCTTTTAATATATTGTATTGCTGTAGTATTCTTTACTCCCTTTATTATTTGAGTCAAGGAAAGGAGAACCAAAAGCGATTTTAAGTAGTGTTTTGTGTTCTGTTGGTGTTATTGTTTTATTAATTAATTTTTTATATAATTTATTATATTGTTTCATGTTATGTAAATTTAATAATTTGAGTCTTTATATTTTCTTTAATTAATGTAATATTGTACCTATTATCTAAAATAGTACTATTGATATTTTTTACTTGATTGTTTTTATCTAAACTATGATTTTCAATCAAGTAATTAATTAGATATTCTTTACTATTTAAAGCTTTTTTGTAATTTGTAAAGTAACATTTTTCAATGTAAAAATTTTGTTTTAAATTGTATGCTGTTAAAATGTAGATTTGTTTCATATTATAAGTATTTAATTTTGTTTTCAATTTTGTTTAATGTCTTTATGATATCTTTTTTAGTACAAAAATCATACGATATAGACTCTTTATCCCATTCTTTTAATACTCTTGTATATATTTTTTTAAGGCTGTATAATTTTGCTATTGATTGCATATTTATTTATTTTATATTGATTTCCAAAAACGTTCACGTTGTTTGTCTGTTAATGCGATTAGATTTTTTTGTCCAAATAATTTTTGACAAATTTCGGTTCTTCTGTTCGCTTCTTTGAATGATTTTTCCACTTCATCCCATGCTTGTAGATTTGTTTGATACATATTTATTTGTTTTTAGTTTGGTACCCGTATGAGTCAATATAACACCCGTTAAAATCGTTTTCTAAACTTTTATATATTTTTGTTCTTTCGGGCTCTTTGCATTCCATTGTTTCCACAATATACTTTTGTTCGTCATTTTTTAAGGTGTAGAAAAATTCTACAATTTTTGATTGTCTCATATTTATTTATTTTTACGTTGGTTTGTAAATATTTTTTGCGCTGATAGCCAAATTATTGCCTGAAACTCAAAACCCTTTAGGCCTAATTTATTTGCTTTTTTTATAGTTAGATTTTTTATTTGCTCGTATGCTACACGGCCTATTGCAGCGCTACTTATATTAATATCATTAAAGAAACACGCGCGGAGGTGCCAAATATCAACAGTTAAAAAGTTATTGTCTAAATTTGCGATATTGTTGACGAAATTAAACGTTTTCAAACTTTTATCAGTTATATTTAATCCGTTACCTAATATATTAAAAGCTTTGAATTTATTAGTATGGAAAGTACATACTTTTATATTTTCAGGCTGCAAACCTAGCTTATAAGCTTCGCATACTTTATCCGCGTCCTTTATATTTTGCGCCCACTTGTTGCGGGGTGATAAAGCGCTTATAACTTGCGACACCTTATAAACATCTAGATTGTATTTTTTAGATATTGTATTTGCTTCTTTATTTGCATTTTTATACCATTTTAACCCGTTTTTTATTTGTTCGTTAGATGCAATATTGAAAAAATAATCTAAATTTTTATTTATTTTTCTTATTTGTGTAGTTGTTAATTTCTTCATGTTGTTTTGTTTTTTATTTAATATCAATTAATTTTCCGTCCCATTTAACACCATTTAAGTACCAAACAAAATTCTTTTGCTGTATTGATACGTTTGGAATGCCGTTTAAACGTTCTTTTGTGGTATTAGTTAACCAACCTGAATTTGTAATACTTATTGTATTTTTTGGGTCGTTGTATTTGTATGCAATTGCATTATTGTGATACTTTAAAATAGTTACGTTTGGCAATACCTCGACCAACATATTAGTTTTTTTAAATTCTTTACCACTCATAAAGGCATTAATACTTTCTTTTGTTATTTGTCTCATGTTGTTTTGTTTTTTAAGATGTTTGAAAAGTTTTATTTAATTTTTTTACCATTGATTTAGCTATGGGTAAATTTTGATTTGCACCATTGCAAATTAATTCAGCCAACTTTTTTTGCATATCAAACAATTCTTGTTGGTCTATCATATCGCATAAAAAAAAATTGTCACCTAAAATTTCTGCTATTGCTTCGGTAAATTTTGAATTTGTTATTCTCATCTTGTTTTGTTTTTAGTTAATTAAGAATTCTTTTTTGTAAAACTTTTTTAATTCTTTTTTAGTGAAACTGCATTTCCATTGTGTAGTATGTTCAATGTATTTATTTTTTGATACTTTTACAATATTGTCAGATTTTAACCACTTTTTAAAATGTTTCATATATTATAAATTTGTACCATTAATTAAGGCATCAAATAATACAACACCGCCCAAAATGAAAATTGATAATAATAAAGTTAATTTTACTAATCTTTTTAAGTTTAACATAATATTGATTTTTTAGTGTTACTTAATTGCAACACTACAAATATATTGTATATATATATATCTCACAAATTTATTTACGAAACTTTTACGAAAACTTTTTGTATTGGTGTTTTGTATGGTTTTGGTATTCAGTTCTTTAGAGTTTAAAAATTAGCCCAATGTAGACCCAAAAACTGAAAATTGTTTAGAAAATTCTTTACAAAATTAGCATATACACGCTATAAAAAACGAGCGATAAAAAACGAGTTATAAAAAACGATCTGCAATCCTGGAATGTAAAAAACAGCGATCTATAAAAAACTCCACATAAAAAACAAACTACAGGTAAAAAACAGCCATAAAAAACACGTAAAAAACACGTAAAAAACAGCGATAAAAATCAAATGTTAATAAAAAAATACCACTCACATACCACTCGCAAGTGGTAAATAAAAAAAAACCCCGCTAAAAAACGAGGTAAAATTTTTTTATTTGGATAATTTCAACTTTTCTTCCCAAAAACGTATTGTTTCCTGAAGTATTTTGTTCCTAATTTCTATTTTTTTTGGCTTAACTTGATATAAAACTTCCAAGTGTAATATTATTTTTTCAGTTGATTGCATATGTTTTTATTTTAAAATGGTGCTTCAGTATTTTCTATTGATAATGGGTTTCTTTCACTATTTGATTTATCTAAATAAATATTTTTATAAGTAAAAAACAAACCTGTTTTTGTTGTTTTTTCACCAAAAGAAGGCACATATCTTTCGGGCTTTTCTTTTCGGTCTAATCTCATATTAGTTAAAAGTATTTTAGAAATATAATGTGCGTTAAAATTATTGTTTCTTTCAAACCAAATCCTTTTTACGTCTGTAGCTGTAAAATACAATTCAGGTTCTTTTGTTTCATTCATACAAAACTCCTGAAGGTACATTTCTATTTCTTTTTGTAAAGCGGGTTTACTTTCCTTTTTTACTACCTCTAATGCGCTTGTATTTATTTCATTGGTTGTAAAACCTTGCCTTGAAATTGAAAAATCAACTTCTTCTTGTTGGTTTAAATAATAAAGAAAATAAGGTATTTCAGAAATTAAGTCATCTAATATATTGTGATTTGCAATTCCCTGTAGAGTTGGGATTTGTCTTACCCAATACCTAATTTCTGCTTCATCTACTTTAGAAAATTTACTTTCATCATTTGAGGTTATAATAAGCTTACCATAAAAAGGCAAGGAGAACGTAGGGATGTGTTTTCTGTTAACCGATATTGTTTTCTGTGTAGATAATGCTTTTAATTTTTCTAATGCCTTAGCATCGTCAAAACGGCTTTCTTCAATTGCTATAATATTTTTTTCTGCATAGCTTTCATTAAAATCACTACTGATATGTCCAGGAGTTATAATAACTAAATTATCTAAGAAAATTGAGTTTAACCAATCTATAAAAGTTGATTTACCTGTAGACCTTTCTTCTGAAGTTAAAACAAGTATTGGTGTAACTCGTTTTGGGTGCTTATAAAGCATTTTCATATACCTTATACCTAACTTAAATTCATCTATTTGTTTACCATCTGCGTCTTTCTTAATTTTATCACCAAAAATATGCTTTAGCAATTTTAAAGACCATTGTATTTTTGACAAATCGTTTAAATCAAATTCTTTTGCTTTGTGGGTGAATGGCTGATATAAATTATAAAAACCTTTGTATGTTTTTTCATAAAACTCATTATTAGGCTCTATAATAAAGTCATCATACAATTGCACCCTTACCATCATTTCCTTTCCGAAATCCTGCTTAATTTCGTCTTTAGTCCAATTTTTTAGTATTGGTGTCTGAGTTCCATATCTATCAGGCTTTGTTATTTCCTTAAAATACTTAACTCCAATGCGTATAAAAGGAAAATCCATATCCATATAATTCATACCAACGTATTGAAACGCAGCGGTAAAATTGTTTTGATATCTAAATTTAACTAAAATTTGAAAGGGTGAATAACTTAAACCTACCACCAATCCTAATCTATTTTCAGCAATAGTTAAAAGACTTTGACAATCTTTTTGTGCTACAACTACCTCTTGACGATCTACAATAGAAAAAAGTTTGCCGTCTTTATATTGCATAGTTTTTTCTTTTCTTAAAATTAAACTTAAAGCATCTTCAAATTTATTTTTATTATACCAATCACAAGGGTTCTGTTCAAGCCAATTCGGTTTTTTCATTATTTATAGTGTTTATCTAATTTGGTTATTATTTTATGTACTGAAGTTTGTAAAGTTCTATTTGCTCCTTTTAATTCTGAGTTTATTATTGCGAAGTAACAAGGTCTGTATATTTCGTAAACTCTTTTCACATATTCATATCTTCTTTTTTGATAGTCTTCTTTATTTGTGTGATAAAAAAACAAATCTATTATTTTTTTTTCAAGTAACCTAAAAGACACGTTAGCATCTTCACCGCAATGAATACCATAAGAGACTATTGAACTTGCTTTTGGTAGTCTTGGTACGTTAATTTCTTCTAAATCACCATTAATATAATTTTCTTTTGTTTCGCTTTTTGGCTTTGGAGCGTGACAGCTATAACATTCAATTCTATCAAGTTCTTCATTATACAAAGTTCCTTTTAAGTTAAAACAACCGCAAGAATTACACTCCCAAACGTTTAAATTATCTGAAGGAACTTTAGCCTTCCATTTATGTGTTATAAAATATTCTTGCCAATTCCTATCTGAAGACCAAAAACCGTGTCTTTCCAGGTTTAAACCTAAATCTATTACTGTAAAAAAATCTTTTCCTTTTGATACTCTTGAACCCCTACCACACGATTGAAGCCAAAGACTAAGCGATAAAGTAGATTTATTGTATATTATAGTTTCAATATCAGGAACATTAAAACCTGTTGTAAATACTCCAACATTTAATAAAATTGCTCCTTTAGTTGATTTATACCAATTAACTATTTCATTTCTTGAAAGTTTTGAGTTGTTTACTGAATCATACATTTTTACTAAATCTCCATAACCTTCTTTTACAAATGCATCATAAATTTTTACATTTACTTTTGTTGTTGGGTTAAATATTATAGTTTTCTTACCTAAGCTTTTTTCCTTATAAGACTTTAAAACCATTTTAACAGAAGCGTGGGAACCAAATACTTCAGTCATTGAAGCAGGAGTATAACCATCGGGATTGTTTGCTGATTTTTTTAGTTTATCTAAGTTTGGCGGTGTTAACCTTATATATTTATCCTCTGTTAAGTAACCTAAATCTATTAAGTCTGAAGCACTTATACCTTGCAATAGTAAATCATAATCATCTGCTAAAGATAGTTTTCTTGCGAACTCGGTTCCTGAAACTGTTTTCTTTTCATTCTTATAAATTACAGGTGTTGCAGTCAAACCTATTAAAAGCTTAATATCCAAGTTACTATATACTTGCTTAAAAAAATCTACGTGTGTTTCATCTACTATTACATTATCAAATTCTCCTACGTAATCATAGCCAAACCTACTAAATCTAGCATAAGCTGTTTGAGTCATTGCTATAATGTTTTTTTTAGATTTTAAAGGTATATTCTTTTTAACTGAAGCTGTTAAAATACCTATGTCATTGATCCATTCTGAATTTTGATTTAACAACTCAATTCTATGAGTCAATATAAGTGTCCTACCCTCTAAATTATTTGCAAGTTTACCAATCAAAATAGACTTACCCCAACCTGTCTCAGCCTGAACTAAAATGTTTTTAACTTCTTTATAAATAGATTCTTGTATTTTATCATACAAATCTTGTTGATATGGTCTAAGGGTTATCATATTAATAGCTTGAATTAATTATTTTATTAGTTTTTAAAACCATTTTTCCTGCCATACGGGAAATTTTTAAAAGGTCTTTATCTTCAGGAATGTAATTATCTATAACACCGCTTACTTTTAAAATACATTCACTAACTATATTTGATAAACTATCATGCTCTTGAATTGTCATAATTTTGTCTTCAAACTGAAACATATAAACAGTAAATTCCGAAATCATTTTTGAAACTATTGAGGAAGTAATTTTAATGTTTTCAGGATTTAAGTCTCCTTTTAACAAATAGTAAGTTATTTTAACTACTGCCTTCATATGTACTTTAAAAACCTTTTTTTCTAATTTATTTGACATATCTATTTATTTTTATTAATTATAATAGTTTGGAATTTTTATTCCTTCTTTTAATGCCCAATTAGCAGTAGTTAAATAACCACTTAAACCTTTTGAGAGATAACTGTTTTGCCTTACTAAGCTGTCTAATTCTTGTTCAGCGTTTATCATACCAACGTAACCCGCACCTACTCTCCCACCAAATACCAAACAAGCAGTACGTAATTGAGAATGACCGGGCGAATCTACTATTTCAGATACCGCTTTTCTAAAAGTTCTTATAGCACGTAATTCGTGTTTATCATTAGACTTTAATTTCTTATAAGGCTTAAAGGGAAGCGGATATTTTAAGCGTATTGGTTCAGGTACAAACTCCTTTAAATCCCATATAGAAGCGTTATCGAAGTGACGATAAGACATATCGGTATCGTGAGAAATAAACAAAGGTAAAACCAAATTTTTGGGAGAATTATCAAAACCTTTAAAGTTACTAAATTCTGTTTCTATTGCTCTATAATAATCCTTATACTCTTTTATGCCTTCGGGTATTCCTTTTTCTAATGATATTTTAGGTATCCGTAGCAATACCTTTACTCCGCATCTACTTGGAGAAAGATAAGAACAAACTACTTGAGGATATTGTGCGAATATATAATCTCTAAACTTTACAGCTTCTTCATTAGTTAGTCCGTCAAAGTCTAACTGTGCTAAAGGGTTGAACTCCCTTATGTTATCATATTTTCTTGAACCGTCAAACTGAGCAGAAACGGTAAAAGAATATAAGTTGTTCATTTTTAACTCTGCCTTTAGCTTCATATCTCCTTTGACAACTGCTTCGTCAATTTTCTTAAAAACCGAAAGCAATTCTGCCTTCGGATTTAAGTGTCTATCTATAAATGTTTCAAGAGACAAGAAACCTATTGGTATAGATTTCTTTATGTCTCCAAAATAATATTGAAACTTTATCATTATACCGTGTCGATTTTCCAACCTTGCAAAGAATTAAAATACTTCGCTTCGCCTTGAGGGTTGATCCACTCCCTACCTCTTAGGTTTATAGCAACCTTAACAGATTGACCTTCAGAAAAGTTGTTTAACAAATCTACTTTATCTTGAGTAAACTCAATCATAAGCATCTGAGGGTAGTCCTCTGCCGTTGTTACAACTAATTCTCTTTTTCTAAAACCTTTAGCACCAAATTCTTCAGTTGCTCCTACTAATTTAATAATTCCAATCACTTCCATATTTACTTAATTTAAAAATTTAACGTTTGTTTTGTTTCCTTAATTTTAACTAATAATTCATCTGCAAATTTTATAGATAAATCTCTTACCTCTTTTATTTTCATCATTTTAGGCTTTGCCTTGGTTCCTATATTTACTTCGCTATCAAGTGTAAGTTCCTGAACAAAGCTTTTAATTGATTCAGGTCTGAATGCACAGAAATACAAAGTTTTAAGCTTAGGATTTACCGTAAAGTAATGTACAAGCTGATGAATGTTGTCTAAAGGTATTTCCTTACTTAATAGTATTTCAGTATGCTTTTTTCTAGCAAAACACTTTGTCTCACAAGCTACTGTTAAATCCTCAGTAAATCCGTCAGGAGATATTCCTAACAACTCATTTTCTTCGCTTTGTAGCCAACCAAACTTAGTAAACTTATAACCCGTGTACTTTTCTAAGTACTCTATTGCAAATGGCTCTAAATCATTACCTCGCTTAGTATGTTCATTTTCAAAACTATCTGAAGGCTCAAACTCCTCAATATGTTGGCTAAGCAAATCTATAAATAGGGTATCTCCTTTAGTATGTAAACCTTTACTTAAAGTACCACCTATTTTACCCCACTTTACCTCAAACCATTCTAGACTCATTTGGTCTAACTTTTTGTGTAATATCATTATTTTAAAGTTGTTTTAAGTTTATCTTTCATTGCGTTAACACTTGGCAAGGCTTGTTCATCTTTACTTAACTTACTCCAATTAGCTTGTAAGTTTAATAAGCTGTTAGAACCGCTTAAAATAGCTTTAGCGTTCACATCTGACAAGGTAGGTATTGGACTAATAGGAGAAATTCTTATACCTCCCGTAAGTTTACCCATCATCTTAACTGATTCGTCAAAAACTAATTGAATAGTTAAACCTTTCCAATTTCCAATATTTCTACTTTCAGAACCCGTACACTTATTTTTAATCTTTACAATAGAAGCAATAATTTTTCTATTGGTAGAGTTTACAACCATTGGCTTTACTCCTTCTACAAACTCTAAGAAATAACCATCTGTTCTATTACCGCTTACATCTACTCCCGTATCGTAATACGATTCTTTAATTGTTAAAACGCAATTACCCTTTTCAGCGATAATCATTTCAACATCTACACCTGCTAAGTGAGTTGACTTTCTGTACTTCATACAGTCTATTCCTGTTTCTTTCATAATTATTGGTTTTAATGAGGTTTATGTAATTGATAAAATTTGATAGTTTACAAATTGAGAGTAAGTATATTGTCTGTTGTTAAATATACTTTTGTTATTAAAATAACTTAAATAACTTTTTTCAGATTCATCTTTCCATTTTTCAAAACTCATACTACCGTATGCGTTTTTTGTGTGTGAAAATAATATTTTTAAATCCTCTTGTGTAATGTCTAAATTTGCTTTCATAATTATTGGTTTTTAGCTATTGATTCATAAACTTCTATTTTTGCCTTACTAATGGCTATTTGTATTTCCTTTTCGATATGCCAAATCTGATTTGTAATAAACCAATCATCTTTAGATTCTGCGTACTCCCGTAACTTTTCTATTGCTTCCATATTATTGTGTTTTTTAGTTAATAATTCCCGTAACTTTTCTATTGCTTCCATATTATTGTGTTTTTTAGTTAATAATTATATTATGAGATACAAATATATAGTTATATATGTTAACCACCAAATTTTTATGTATTTTTTTTTAATCTTGGTTAAATATTTGTTCACAAATTGATATAAAAACTTTTGAGACTACAATCCAAACTAATATTGCTACTAATATTTTCATATCGTTACTTTTTTTTTAAATAGGCATTAATATGTTTTAAGTGTTTGTTGATAACCCCAACGTTTTAATGTTGGGCAATAAAATTATTTAATATGATAAGCTCTATTGTATTTATCAACTAAATCGCTATTTCTTTTGCTTTCATAGTGTATTTTTTCAAGCAGTTTATTTGTTTCTTGCTGTTCAACTATTAATTTGTCTATTCCTAAAAGTTTTTTTAATATTTTCATATGTTTATGTATTAGTTAAGCTTTTAATTATTTCTTCACAAAGTTGTTGAGGTATTTTAGAACGGTTGTAATTACCTTTTAATCCTTGAGTTCCTGTCTTGGAACCCCTTGGTGCTGGTTCGTGATGGCAATTTTTATTTCCGTTAAAACAAATTGGTCTTGGTTGCCAACCATTAGGATTAAATGCATTGTTTAGGTTATTTGTCCAAATATCTGTTGGTTTAGCCCTAAAATCACCGTAAGTACAATACCATACAGTAACTCTTTCCAACCCTTTAACAACATCAAGTTTTCTTAATTTACCTCTTGGATTTTCTATAAACCATTTTAAATTAGGGTTTAGTTTTAAGAAGTGATTTATTATTTTTAATGTAGATTCTACAAATTCAACACCTTTTAAAGCGTTCTCGCTTTTAGGTGTATGGTCTTTATTCCAATGTTTTCCAATACTCGCAACGCTAAAATAGGTGCAAGGTGGTGACGCCCATATTACTTCAGGTATAAAAGGAACTTTAGATAGATCAAAAGCATTAATATCAATTACATAATTAATACCTTCAAAATCATTTAAGTCACTACTAAAAACCTCGAAACCTTGTTTTTCCGCTTCTTTACCTATACTTCTTGAACCTGCAAATAATTCTAATATCTTCATATGTTTATGTATTAGTTAGTCCATTGCTCTGCCATAGCTTTTGCAATCCCTGAAAATGTTTTACTTCTTAATGTACTTCTTTCAGCGGGTGTTTTAGCTTGTTTTAAAGCTTTATAATACCACATAGGCATTCTTTTTTTTACTCCTTTTTTACTTATAAATTGAAAAAACTCTCCTTTTTCAACAATATTAGTAGGTTTTAAATTAGGTAAATTCTTTAGCCACAAACAAGTGCTTTTTTGAGCCTTATCACCAAACATCCAAGGCTGTATTATTTGATTTGGTTTTTGGTATTTTGTACTCATTATTCCAATAGGGTTTTCAATTGCAATTTTTTCAATAGGTGCATTTACAAAACTCATAAACAAATCAATACCTTGTTTTTGTCTTCCATCTGCAATTTTTTGTTTAAAATGTTTTGCTCCACTAACAGCTAAATGTGTACAAGGTGTGAAAGAAATCATCATATCATATTTTCCGCTGTAAGCTTCAAAAACTGCGTCTCCTTTAATGTGCCATTCAGGATAACCTCCGCTACAAGGTAATATATCGCAACTATAAGCTTCGTGTCCTAACCTTCTTAATTCAATTGTTACTGCTTGACTTTCTTCACAAGCTACTAATATCTTCATATGTTTATGTATTTAGGGTCATAATTTTTTCCTTCACTTCCGTAGTCTAATACTGAATGCACTTCATTACGGTTTTTCTTTGCAAACCTAATAGCTTCATCCCTTTCTTTAAACTCAATATAGTCTTCACTATAGTCTTCTCCGTCTTCACTATATCTTCTTAATTCTACTGAATATCTCATATTACTTGTTTTTTACTTGTTATACATAATTAATAAAATCACTATTTACGGTATCAAAAGTGTCAATCATAAATTTAACAGCATCTTCATAGGTGTAAAAAAATTTTCTTGTTTCTTTATAATTATTTTTATAATCATTATAGTCTATATAAAATTTCATATTACTTGTTTTTTAAAGGGTTAATTGATATTATCTTCATAGCTTTTAAATAATTTATCACTAAGTATGTTTTGCTCATCTGACAAATAGTAATTGTCCAATACCTTAACAATACTTTTATTTATAAACTGTATTAATTCGTTTTTAGTTGGATTTGCTTCTGTTATAAACTGTTTGATGTTCTCATTTTTACTGTTATTGTAGACCGTCATAATAATTCTGTTTTTATGTTAGATGGCAAATATAGATTTATATATCCAAATAAAAAAATTTTACCTCGTTTTTTAGCGGGGTTTTTTTTTATTTACCACTTGCGAGTGGTATGTGAGTGGTATTTTTTTATTAACATTTGATTTTTATCGCTGTTTTTTACGTGTTTTTTACGTGTTTTTTATGGCTGTTTTTTACCTGTAGTTTGTTTTTTATGTGGAGTTTTTTATAGATCGCTGTTTTTTACATTCCAGGATTGCAGATCGTTTTTTATAACTCGTTTTTTATCGCTCGTTTTTTATAGCGTGTATATGCTAATTTTGTAAAGAATTTTCTAAACAATTTTCAGTTTTTGGGTCTACATTGGGCTAATTTTTAAACTCTAAAGAACTGAATACCAAAACCATACAAAACACCAATACAAAAAGTTTTCGTAAAAGTTTCGTAAATAAATTTGTGAGATATATATATATACAATATATTTGTAGTGTTGCAATTAAGTAACACTAAAAAATCAATATTATGTTAAACTTAAAAAGATTAGTAAAATTAACTTTATTATTATCAATTTTCATTTTGGGCGGTGTTGTATTATTTGATGCCTTAATTAATGGTACAAATTTATAATATATGAAACATTTTAAAAAGTGGTTAAAATCTGACAATATTGTAAAAGTATCAAAAAATAAATACATTGAACATACTACACAATGGAAATGCAGTTTCACTAAAAAAGAATTAAAAAAGTTTTACAAAAAAGAATTCTTAATTAACTAAAAACAAAACAAGATGAGAATAACAAATTCAAAATTTACCGAAGCAATAGCAGAAATTTTAGGTGACAATTTTTTTTTATGCGATATGATAGACCAACAAGAATTGTTTGATATGCAAAAAAAGTTGGCTGAATTAATTTGCAATGGTGCAAATCAAAATTTACCCATAGCTAAATCAATGGTAAAAAAATTAAATAAAACTTTTCAAACATCTTAAAAAACAAAACAACATGAGACAAATAACAAAAGAAAGTATTAATGCCTTTATGAGTGGTAAAGAATTTAAAAAAACTAATATGTTGGTCGAGGTATTGCCAAACGTAACTATTTTAAAGTATCACAATAATGCAATTGCATACAAATACAACGACCCAAAAAATACAATAAGTATTACAAATTCAGGTTGGTTAACTAATACCACAAAAGAACGTTTAAACGGCATTCCAAACGTATCAATACAGCAAAAGAATTTTGTTTGGTACTTAAATGGTGTTAAATGGGACGGAAAATTAATTGATATTAAATAAAAAACAAAACAACATGAAGAAATTAACAACTACACAAATAAGAAAAATAAATAAAAATTTAGATTATTTTTTCAATATTGCATCTAACGAACAAATAAAAAACGGGTTAAAATGGTATAAAAATGCAAATAAAGAAGCAAATACAATATCTAAAAAATACAATCTAGATGTTTATAAGGTGTCGCAAGTTATAAGCGCTTTATCACCCCGCAACAAGTGGGCGCAAAATATAAAGGACGCGGATAAAGTATGCGAAGCTTATAAGCTAGGTTTGCAGCCTGAAAATATAAAAGTATGTACTTTCCATACTAATAAATTCAAAGCTTTTAATATATTAGGTAACGGATTAAATATAACTGATAAAAGTTTGAAAACGTTTAATTTCGTCAACAATATCGCAAATTTAGACAATAACTTTTTAACTGTTGATATTTGGCACCTCCGCGCGTGTTTCTTTAATGATATTAATATAAGTAGCGCTGCAATAGGCCGTGTAGCATACGAGCAAATAAAAAATCTAACTATAAAAAAAGCAAATAAATTAGGCCTAAAGGGTTTTGAGTTTCAGGCAATAATTTGGCTATCAGCGCAAAAAATATTTACAAACCAACGTAAAAATAAATAAATATGAGACAATCAAAAATTGTAGAATTTTTCTACACCTTAAAAAATGACGAACAAAAGTATATTGTGGAAACAATGGAATGCAAAGAGCCCGAAAGAACAAAAATATATAAAAGTTTAGAAAACGATTTTAACGGGTGTTATATTGACTCATACGGGTACCAAACTAAAAACAAATAAATATGTATCAAACAAATCTACAAGCATGGGATGAAGTGGAAAAATCATTCAAAGAAGCGAACAGAAGAACCGAAATTTGTCAAAAATTATTTGGACAAAAAAATCTAATCGCATTAACAGACAAACAACGTGAACGTTTTTGGAAATCAATATAAAATAAATAAATATGCAATCAATAGCAAAATTATACAGCCTTAAAAAAATATATACAAGAGTATTAAAAGAATGGGATAAAGAGTCTATATCGTATGATTTTTGTACTAAAAAAGATATCATAAAGACATTAAACAAAATTGAAAACAAAATTAAATACTTATAATATGAAACAAATCTACATTTTAACAGCATACAATTTAAAACAAAATTTTTACATTGAAAAATGTTACTTTACAAATTACAAAAAAGCTTTAAATAGTAAAGAATATCTAATTAATTACTTGATTGAAAATCATAGTTTAGATAAAAACAATCAAGTAAAAAATATCAATAGTACTATTTTAGATAATAGGTACAATATTACATTAATTAAAGAAAATATAAAGACTCAAATTATTAAATTTACATAACATGAAACAATATAATAAATTATATAAAAAATTAATTAATAAAACAATAACACCAACAGAACACAAAACACTACTTAAAATCGCTTTTGGTTCTCCTTTCCTTGACTCAAATAATAAAGGGAGTAAAGAATACTACAGCAATACAATATATTAAAAGAACAACAACTTAATTTATACGTGCATCCAATAGGGTGCATTTTTTTTTGCCTTATAAGTAATAAAATAAATAAAAATATGAGGGATTGATCTAAAAAACTGGAATTT
>Ga0209192_10002146_pt1 | contig 14584 bp, 14 predicted proteins | sample ArcticOcean_MG_C_11_FD_187433 | JGI IMG/M metagenome (GOLD analysis project Ga0209192, IMG submission 187433) | Marine microbial communities from western Arctic Ocean - ArcticOcean_MG_CB2_154 (SPAdes) (version 2) | ecosystem: Environmental > Aquatic > Marine > Oceanic | place: Arctic Ocean... | reverse complement strand
TGATATGCTGAAAACAACATTCTTTTACGGGTTGTAAAGTTTAGATGATTTTTAAGAGCTCCTAGCCTCTAGTGTTTTTGAAAGCGTTATAATAATAAACGCCCTTTTGGAAACAATCTGTGTACAATCGTTCTAGTAAAAAATGGAAGTTATAAAATTAATAAAATTTTAGAAAGGTGTTGAACAATACACTTATCAGGAAGCATGGCAGTATGGAAACGGTGAAGAAAATATTGAGTGGCGTTGGTTTCTTGTTCCCTAGTTACTTTACTTGGGTTGGAGTTTGGATACTTTCATTATCTATTTCTTGTGTTTATTTGGTGTTTTTTACACTCAGTATATTTCAAATGCAGTCAATTATAACTGGCACTGTTAAACTAGCTGACACAGCAGCATTTGTTGATCACACGTGCAATATAAGGCCTCTCAAGAGCGTTGATAATTTAAAGAACATGCCAGGCATTATGGACTTGGAGTGCATTCCAAACCCCACTCGCGAGGTTGAGTATTATACAGTTTCAGACTTGTGCTTAGGGAACAACTGTAACAAAACCGTAGCCGACAGCATCAAAGAACTTACCGATTTAAAGAAGAGTATCAAATCCAAAATAGACAGTGAAACAAATAAAGAATCTAGGGAGTTTAAAATACGCGAAAGAAATTTTAACGCTGCCAGTGCACGTTTAAAAGCTTTACAAGAACAGAAAACAAATTTGGACCAAGAAGCTAGAAATCTGACTGAGGTAATAGATAACCTGAAACATTACCAAATATTGTTTCAGCCCATTTCTGCACTTTTAGAGATTGAGGAAGTCTGGAGGATCCCCACATTTATAATGGCTATCTGGCTTTCACTGGCAATGGGGGCCTTAGGTAGTTTGGTTTTTATTACTATTCAATATTTAAGTTGTGATCAAGAGAAATTTGCTAAAAAAAATGTCGCTGAATATATTTTTAGACCCATTTTAGGTGCACTTATGGCTTTAGTCATGCACATAGTTATTAGATCCGGTCAGGACTCTTTTTTTCTTGATAATTCAGTTACGCCATCAGCATTTATAACGTCATTTGTTAGTGTTATGTCAGGTATGGCATCAGAAAGCATTTATAAAGCGCTCAATAAAAACTTTAAATCTAAATTAGGTGAGGAATGAAAATGAAAATGATTATAGTGATGTCAGCCCTGTTTTTTTCAACGGTCGTGAGTGCAGGCTGTATTTATAATGGAGTGGAGTATCCCACTGGTGCCGTTGTTGACGAGCTCACCTGCGGTGCTGATGGCTATTGGTTTTAGTCGCTGCATATTGCACGTTCTTAGAAAAAATTTGATTTCAGCATCCTAAGTTTGGTGGTAGTGCTAGGGTTACTTGATGGGTTAGACAGGTTATTTATGTTCTCTGAGAACACGACTCACTGATGCATAATGTAAATTGAAGTATTCATTAGTTGCTTTCAACTTATAGCCACCTATCGGTTAAGCTTTGAAAAATTGCTGCATTTTGGCATGCAGTTGATAGCTTATAATCGACTAGTGTTCTTGGTGGTGGGCATCTTGATGATGGCGGTATTTCGTTAAGTTCTTTATCACCATCAATGAGAGACTGTATTTTTTCTGCAAATGGTGATGACCCCAAGTAAACCTGATTTCTGAGCTTTGCCCATGGTGATGTTTGGCTCTTCCCTTCTTCGACAAACACTTTATATTAATCTATCACAGAAGACTTTTTCCTCAAGGTTGGCCAGTAACCAGTTAGTATTCACTCAGTCCAATACTTGCACCTGCCCTGTTGTCGCTCGATAGCGACTCCAGGGCCAATATTTTGCGGCACAAACCATGCCTGCTCGCACACGCACAGGGTTAAGTTCAATATACCGCGCTAATTCTAGAAGATAGGTCTCTATTTTTTTAAGAGAATTGCTTTAAATCGTCCCTTGAATTCATGCCCACCCTACTATGTATTCGATTATAGCATTAAGTCTATACACCAATAAGCTTGTCACCTGTCATACTTTTCGGCACAGTCATGCAACACATTTTCTGGAGCGTGGCATGATTTGTAGTCATTTACATTGAGTCGAACAAGTCAGGGATGATAGGTATAATCCTTTCTATTTTTTTGTAGGTTTAACCAATATGTCCGATTCCCCTCTTATTGTCGAAACAGGATCAAACCCACCCGATAGCTGTGTTATTTGGTTACATGGCCTGGGTGCCGATGGGCATGACTTTGAGCCTATTGTGCCGGAGTTGGGTTTAAGCCCTGATTTGAACGTCCGGTTTGTTTTCCCCCATGCGCCGATGATTCCGGTGACGATTAACCAAGGCTTTGTAATGCGTGCGTGGTATGACATTGCTGCGTCTGATATTGCCGAACGGCAGGATGAAAGCGGTATTCGATCATCGCAAGCTGAATTGATTGAGCTGATTGAAGCCCAGATTGCTGAGGGTATCGATAGTACTCGAATTGTGTTGGCTGGGTTCTCTCAGGGTGGGGTGATTGCGCTGCAAACGGGGCTTCGCTTTAACAAGCCACTGGCTGGTATTATGGCTCTGTCGACTTATTTGCCGTTGGCTGAAACGTTGGCGGCTGAAAAGAGTGATGAGAATCTCACGATTCCAGTTTTTCTGGCGCATGGCTCTGCTGATCCGGTGATTGCGGTCGATTTGGCTTATAGCACGCGTGGACACCTAGAAAAGCAGGGTTATCAACCCAGTTGGCATGAGTATGATGCAATGCAGCACAGTGTTTGTGCCGAAGAAATTGAGCACATGAGCCAATGGTTTGGTACTGTTTTAGCCTAATGGTTAGGGGGCTATTGCCCCCTAACGAAAGACGCACTTGATTATCGCTGTTTTGTTCTGTGTTACTTGAACTCGGTTTATGCGGTGGCGATTTTCATTTCGACTGCGGCTTGTAATAAACCCGTGATCAGTGGGTGTATTTGGCCCTTGAGTGCCGACCTTTCGGGTTGAAAGGCGGTGCCGATAAAGAAACGATGGTGTGGGATTTCGAATATTTTAGGGGCAGACGATTCATCTTGCCCACTAAAGTACAGCTCAGACCCATCAAAAATAAACAGATAGTCTGGGTTAACAACGAAGCTGGAGGAATAGTCTTCGGTGATCTTTTCAGGTTGGTTCTTTTTTGATTGGTAATAAGTCGCTACCTGAGAATCGGCCGCTAGTGTAATGCAGGCTGATTTTTCGACTGGGGCATTGGGCAGTACTGAAATCAGTGGCATTTCTGTCTCTGGGTTGTGTGCGGTTCCATCACTTTTTTGGAACATGGCTTTTTCGAACCCCAGCACGTGTCGGGCAAATTCTACGATGGCCTGTTGGTAACCACTGCCCGTCGCTAAAAAAGGTATGTCGTTACGGCGTGCAAACTGTATTGCGCTTAAAGCGTCCTCGGGGTTGTTATACGGGCTGTCAGGCACGCACCAAATGGCGTGAAATTGGCTGAGCCTTTCGTTACTCACGGCGTTGGTTGAAACCCATTCTATAGTGGTGTCGATTTGCAGCGCGTCGGTAGCTAGGCCAATGGCTAAGGGTATAGCCTGATGCGCTGTGACTGACTCGTCTTGATCACCTATTAATGCGATAGAAATTTTCATAATTACAACCTATTGTAGTGTATGGATAAAATTCCAGTTTTTTCTAATGACGCTTTCTCTATATAAACACTTGCCTCTTTAGTTTTATCACTTTGTCACGATCATTTTACGGCAGGCAGCGACTTGAAATAAGACTTGTGCGGGTGCCGTGCCACCGAGAATATTTCGGGCATTGACTGAGCCTTCGAGTGATAGCAGATCAAACACGTCGTTTTCAATTCGGCTATCGAAGGCTTTCATTTCATCGAGGCTAAACTCGCTGAGATCTTTACCTTGCTCGATGCCAGAGGCTACGGCGTTGCCGACAACTTCGTGTGCATCCCGAAATGGCAGGCCTTTATTGACCAGGTAATCGGCCAGGTCGGTGGCGGTGGCATAGCCTTGTTTGGCGGCGGCGTACATGCTGTCGCGGTTTACTTTCAAGTTTGGCACCATATCGGCAAATGCGCGTAGGCTGCCTTGTAGTGTGTCGAGCGTATCAAACAGGGGCTCTTTGTCTTCTTGGTTGTCTTTGTTGTAAGCCAGTGGCTGCGACTTCATGAGCGTTAGTAAGCAGACCAGATGGCCATTGACGCGGCCTGTTTTACCGCGAACCAGTTCGGGTACGTCGGGGTTTTTCTTTTGCGGCATGATCGACGAGCCGGTGCAATAACGGTCGGGTAGTTGAACAAAATTAAACTGTGCAGTTGACCAGGTCACCATTTCTTCTGCCATACGGGACATGTGAGTCATACAAATAGCAGCAGCGGCGCAGAATTCGATGGCGAAGTCTCGGTCACTGACGGCATCTAAGGAGTTCCTACTTGGTGCGTCAAAGCCTAACAGTTCGGCAGTGTAGTGACGGTCCAATGGGTATGAGGTGCCAGCTAAGGCGGCTGAACCGAGTGGCATGACATTCATTCGGGTTAGGCAGTCTTGCAGCCGGCTATGGTCGCGGTCGAGCATTTCGAACCAGGCCAGCATGTGATGACCAAAGGTGATTGGTTGGGCGACTTGCATGTGGGTGAAACCAGGCAATATGGTGCCGGCTTCGCGTTCGGCCAAGTCAAGCAAACCGGATTGAAAACCGCGAAGCTGCAACAGGCATTGATTGATCTCAGTGCGCAGATAAAGCCGAATATCGGTCGCGACCTGGTCGTTCCGCGATCGGCCTGTGTGTAACTTTTTGCCGGCATCACCAATGATTTGGGTAAGACGCGATTCGATATTCATGTGGACGTCTTCTAGGCTGACCGACCATTCGAACGCTCCGGCTTTAATTTCTAGCTGAATTTTTGCCATACCATTTTCGATAGCGGCGTGCTCTTCATCATTTAATAAGCCAATTTTATGCAACATTTTAGCGTGGGCGAGTGAACCTTCAATATCAACCATAGCCATACGCTGGTCAAAACCAACCGAAGCGGTGAAGGCTTCTACGAAAGCGTCGGTGGGTTCATTAAATCGACCACCCCACATGCGGGAATCTTGTTTGCTCATAATTAATGTCGTTTGTTTGGTTAGTTTTTAATGGAGAGCGTCAGCACGCTTTTCCAAATGTTACCTATACTACTTAAGGTTGCATGCTTGCAGTGCAGGAAAAACAAATCAACTCTTTATGCTGAATTCACAGGAAAATAATTAATTGCGTTGGCAAAAAGGTCATTATTTGCCTAATTTTTGCCATGCGGATGTGTTTTTGCGCGTGCTGCTAATGATCGAGTTGGTGGCGATCGTGTTTGCACTGGTGAGTTACAAAAATCACAGCCTCTATGTTCACATTGCTTTGCTGTCTATTTTCATGCAATGCATTGGCTTATTCTCGGCGATGGCGTTGTGCCAGCTCGCGCGCTGGGGGCTTGTGCGCCATATTGTGCCAACTACGCTGATGGCGTTTGGTGTTGTATTGTCGATCACGCTGATTATCACAGTGCTGAGCGTAACCATTGACGATATGATGTGGTTGTCTACAAGTCACAGTTTAGGCAGTCCAAACATGACATTTGAAATTATTCGCAACTTATCTGTTGCGGCTATTTTGATGGGTCTAGCGCTGCGTTATTTTTATTTCCAATATCAATCTAGAATCATACTCGAGGCGAAAGCTCAGGCGCGCCTGCAAGTATTGCAGGCGCGAATCATGCCGCATTTTTTATTCAACAGCATGAATACAATTGCGAGTCTAACCCACGACGAGCCTGACCTTGCCGAACAAGCAATCGAAAACTTATCGGACTTATTTCGTGCAAGTTTGTCTTCTGATGACAGCATCTCTTTACAGCAAGAACTCGAATTAACCCGTAGTTATATTCAACTTGAGGCATTGCGTTTGGGCGATAGGCTAAAAATCAACTGGATGCTATCAGATGATCACATACCACTTTGGTTGCCCGCCTTAATATTACAGCCACTAGTTGAGAATGCTATTTTTCACGGTGTGGAGCCACTATCTAAAGGCGGTGTTATTAATATTACGATCAAATGGGTTGGAGATGCAGTGCGCATCGTCATATCTAACCCGTTGCCTGAAAACCGAACGCAGAAACACCGCGAGGGGAACCAAATGGCAGTCGATAATATTCGCGAACGCCTTCAAATTACCTATGCGGGTGCAGCCACTATGCAGCAATTTGAAGAGAATAACCGGTTCAAGGTAACACTCTTATTGCCGATGCTGGCAAACAATCTAGTGAGGGACACCTGATGAAAATTTTGATTGTTGATGATGAGAAATTGGCGCGCGACAGACTCAATCGAATGATCGCAAAATTACCCAATTATGAGGTGATTGCGCAGGCAAGCACTGGAAAAGAAGCACTTGAAATAATGGCATCTAGGTCGCCAGATATTGTGTTAATGGATATTCGAATGCCTGATATGGATGGCATTCAGGCGGCACGTTATTTGTCTGAGATGGCGCTGCCACCCGCCGTGATTTTTACCACCGCCTATGATGACCGCACCTTGGATGCTTTCGAAACTCATGCCGTGGACTACCTGCTTAAACCAGTCAAAAAAGAACGCTTACTGGCCGCAATGGACGCAGCAAGCAAACTCCATACGGCTCTGGCATTACAAGTTAGCCAGTTGGAAGAAAGCATTGAACCACGCCGGCATATTTGTGCTCGTGTCCGCGGCAGCTTGGTACTGGTATCGGTTGATGATATTTATTATTTTAATGCGGATCAAAAGTATCTTACCGTGGGCCATACGGGTGGTGAAATATTAATTGAGGGTGCGCTGAAAGCACTCGAAATTGAATTTGGGGATCGTTTCTATCGTATTCACCGAAATGCACTCATTAGCCTGTCTCGAGTGAATGGTTTAATTCCTAAGAATAATGGTCACCATGTCTGTTTCAACGGCACCGACAAGACTCTTGAAGTGAGTCGTCGGCATTTAGCTAATGTCCGAAAAATAATTAAAAGCCTGTAAAGTTTTATGAACAAACCTATAACCACTATTACGTGTTGCGCTTTATGGCAACAAAAATTTATAATTGGCTTATGAAAACATCGCTAACCGAATTACGTATTGCAACTCGCAGTAGCTTGCTTGCACTGTGGCAAGCTGAAGAAGTATCACGTCGCTTGGGTTTGTTGTATCCCAGCCTTAAAGTCACGCTGGTCAAAATGGTTTCCAGAGGTGATGTTTTGCTTGATTCGCCACTCGCCAAAATTGGTGGGAAAGGTTTGTTTGTCAAGGAACTAGAAGCGGGTATGCTTGAAGGCATTGCTGATATTGCGGTTCATTCGATGAAAGATGTGCCGGTTACTTTTCCACCGGGTTTAGAGCTTGCGGTCATCATGGAACGTGAAGACCCGCGTGATGCTTTCGTCTCTAATCAATTTGACTCATTGGCCGAAATGCCTGCCGGTAGTATTGTTGGTACGTCTAGTTTACGTCGCCAATGCCAAATTCTAGAGGTCTATCCAAAGCTTAAAATTAACTGGATACGCGGCAACGTCAACACGCGCTTAAGCAAGCTGGACACGGGTGAGTATGATGCGCTTATTCTCGCCAGCGCGGGCTTGAAACGACTGGGTTTCGAAGCAAGGATTAAAACGGCTATTGAACCCGAAGATTGCCTACCATCGATTGGGCAGGGTGCTGTTGGCATCGAAGTGCGTAGCGACGATGATGCAGTAAAAGAATTATTAGCACCGTTAGCCGATGTCGACACTACCAGCCGAATAACCGCTGAGCGTGCTTTGAATGAAGCGCTTAATGGTGGTTGTCAAGTACCTATAGCTGGTTTTGCATTGCTCAACAATGGTGAACTCTATTTACGAGCCTTGGTTGGAGAGCCTGACGGCAGTGTCATACTGCGAGCCGAAAAAACGGGACCTGTCGAACAGGCTGCCAGCCTTGGCATTCAAGTTGCTGAAGATTTGCTGGCACAGGGTGCGGGTAGAATACTGACTAAATTGCACGAATAGTTGTGGTGGTACCAACGCCTTTCTTGTCAAACATATCTAAGTCACAGCAACTTAGCCGGCAGGTTGTTCTTAACACGCGCCCAGTCCATCAACAGGCCGTTTTAAATCAGTTATTGCAATCGCAGGGCGCGACAATTCTGAGCTTCCCCAGCATTGAGATAGTCGGATGTGACCCAACTGAATTTCACCTAAACCTCAGCCAAAATATCAATCATTATGACATTGCGCTATTTGTCAGTCGTAATGCGGTTGATGGTGCCTTTAAGTTTATGCGAGCAGATGAATTATTGTCGCATTTAGAATTTGGTGTCATTGGTGAGAGTACCTACCAAGCATTGGCAGCTCAGGTAAGCCATTTGACACCTCGGCTCATTCACAGTCCCAATCAGAGCCAGACTTTATACAATAGTGAGGGCTTATTGGCCGCGGCTAAGCTGCAACAGGTAGCGGGTAAAAATATTATCATCTTCCGGGGGCAACAGGGCCGTAATTTACTGGGTGATGAACTCCGGTCCCGTCACGCCAGTGTCGATTATTGCGAAGTTTATCGTCGCCAGTTGCCTTATTATGAGGCTAATCATTATCAGGAACTATGCCACCAAGGCTCCCCTACGATCGTTGTATTCACCAGTACTGAAGGCATGCAAAACACAATGGAAGCAGTCGATCGCTACTCATATCGCCAACTATTAAAGACACCGTGGCTTTTAATCAGTGAAAGAATGCGTGAATCAGCTGTAAATCTGGGACATAATGGATCCATTATTATTGCCAAAAATGCGAGTGATGAAGGCATTCAACTGGCGATTACCAAATGGATAAGCGAGCAAACAGTCTGAACCTATGAGCAATAAAAATAAATCACCCAATAAAGCCAATTCACCCTCTGATGAGATTAAGGTTGATGACGTTAAGACCGATGTCGCCCAGGCGGATACTGCTAAAGATAAATTCATTGTAGATAGCAATGTTGATGAGGCTTCTGCCAACCAATCATCTGACAGTAAAACACCAGTTCAATCAAAGAGTGACAGCCAAAAACAACAACCTTCCAAGAAAGCAACTGCCCGGCTCGACAAAAATAAACCGTCCGACACCCCGCAGGTGGACAACCAGCCGGCTAAAACACCCCAAGTAAAGCGTGGTTTTCCTTTTTTTGGGGTGTTTAATTTATTGTTAATTATTGGGCTTATGGCTGCCGCCTTTTACTACTGGCAAATGCAGCAAAAAAACGAATCTGAAAAGCGAGGCTTGTTGCTCGAGCTGCGCACTCAAATTGATAAAAAAGCTAATTTAGAACAGGTGCAAACACGGGTAAAAAAGCAGGTCAATGAACAATTCTCTTTGTTGGAATCAGGCATTGGTAACTCTGAGACACGTATTGATGAGTTACAAAAACAGCAGCAAGAACTGAAAGATTCAACCGAAAAACTATTTGACCTTTATGGGCGTAGTGACAGTGACTGGCAATTGTCTGAAGTGGTTTACTTGTTACGCATTGCACAACATAAATTGGCCCTTGAAAACGACTTTGAGGGTGCCGCGTTAACCTTACAAGCGGCCAGTGATAAAATAGCTGTAACCGCTGACCCTGGACTATTACCTGTTCGAGTATTAATAAGTGAGGAGGTAGCGAACTTAAAAACGCGTGCCAGACCTGACTTAGTTGGTATGACGTTATTGTTGTCTCAACTAAGTCAGCAAATTCTGGCAATCAAACCAGGCTATCAGGCGGGTATAAAAGCCATCAATACCCAAATGGCACCGACCGAATTAGGGTTATCTGATTCTGTTGATGCTACCATCAAGCAAAAAATAACGACATTTATTACTTCTCTAGTGACGATTAAACGTAGCACAGCTGAGCCAGTCAATACGGCAGTGCTGACTGTTAATATACAAGAAATTATGGAAAGTAATCTGAAGCTTACCCGATGGACTGTTTTAGAAAGAAACGACTTTCAGTACCGTCAGTTAATGGCGGAAAACATTCGCTTATTCAAACAATATTATGATCTGGATGACGCTGCTAATAATGATTTTTATGCGCAATTATTGCAGCTTCAAAAATCAGTGATTAAACCCAGTAAACCTGCAATCAACGGATCACTCCAGTTGCTAAATAATATTATAAGTCAACGCCAGAATGCACCGAGTGCGAACAACAATTTACCAGAAGTAGTCGCACCAAAACCAGCATCAACCGATGCAGTTAATGAGGCAGCTGACAATGTTTAAATTTTTGACTGGATTGCTCATACTCATTATCACCATGTTGGGCGCTATTTTATTCATTAAGGAAGACCCCGGTTTTTTACTGGTTAAATATCGTGATTACTCGATAGAGACCAGTCTGGCGGTTGGTATTATTGTGGTCGCTATAATTGCATTATTGGTCTATTTCCTGCTTAGAATCATGGTTGGAATTTTTCGCTTACCCCTGTCGGTCAAACGCCAGTCGCAGAGCCGCCGGTTTACAAAAAGCCGAAAGTTGCTCAGTCAGGGATTGATCGACCTCGCTGAAGGTCGGTTTGCACTGGCTGAAAAAAATCTGATCAAGCTGGTTGATTATAGTGAAAACCCGCTGCTTCATTATCTTGCTGCAGCAAGATCTGCCCAGCAACAGGGCAAGTATGACTTGCGTGACAGTTACCTAAAAGTGGCTATTGAAGTAAGTCCAGAAGCTGAAATTGCAATTGGCGTGACAAAAGCCGAGCTTCAGTTATCGCACCATCAAAATGAGCAGGCACTGGTGACACTCATTCATTTACGCAGCCTTGCCCCAAGGCACGATCACTTAACTCGGCTCATGGCTAAAGTTTATTTTCAATTAGAAGACTGGCGCGCGTTGACAGAATTACTTCCCGATATCCACAAGAAAAAATTGTTTAAAGAGGACGAATTAAAAGTGATGGAAAGGGTCGCTTATAAAGGCTACCTTGATATTAACGCGAATACTGATAATTCGTCTCTTCTTGATTTGGCCTGGGAAAAAGTGCCGAGACTTTTACGAGGTGAAGCCGATATTTTAATTCACTGTGTCAGTCTCTATCATAAGGCAAACTGGCATCTTGCCGATTCAGAGGAACTGATTTCTACATCACTCGACCGACAATGGCATGATGGACTAATTGATATTTATGGTGAACTTAACCCCATTGATGGCGCTAACCAATTGCAACAAGCAGAGAAATGGTTGACCAATTATGGTGAAAACGAACACTTGTTGCTCGCACTGGGTCGGATCTGCATCCGTGCAAAATTATGGGGTAAGGCTCAGGGTTATCTCGAAGCTAGTTTGGGTATCAAGGCAACGCCTGCCGCCTATTTTGTCTTAGCTGAATTGTTTAGAGAGCAGTTAAAAAAACAAGATAAAGCCGCTGATTACTACAGGCAGGGGCTTGAACTAAGCCTTTAAGGTGATTATTCGAACACATAAAACTAATGATTTGATTGGGTGATCAAGCGAATAACCCAGCCTAGTACTAACTGAATTGATCAAGTTTGATACCCACAGCGAGTGAACCGATGATCATCTATGATAAAAAAGCGGCTCAAAACATTGAACTAAGCTACCAAACACCTGAAATAGTGCGACAAAGAAATCAAACTCTTGAGGCACTCGCATTGCGCGCAGGCGAACAGGTGCTTGATGTTGGCTGTGGTACAGGGCTGTTGGTACACGACATGTCCAGTACAATTGGTTTGCAAGGTCGAATTGTTGGCGTTGATTTTAGTAATGACATGCTTGAACTGGCAAAAAAACGCTGCTCTGAAATGACTAACGTTCAGTTACAGCAGGGCTCGATTACTCAGCTTGACTTCGCTGACAACAGTTTTGATGCTGCCAGCTGTATTCAAACGCTACTGTATGTCGATGAGATTGAAGTTGCACTGTCTGAATTGCGCCGTGTAATGAAGCCCGGTGGGCGTGTTGCTATCATTGAAACTGATTGGCGAGGCGTGGTCCTCAATAGCCCAGATGAAGTCATGACGCGTAAAATTCTTGATGCTTGGGACGCTACAGTGTCCAGCCCCAACCTGCCCGTTAAGCTTATTCCCCTGCTTAAAAAGTTAAACTTCAGTGCGATTAAAACAACCGCTATACCGATTTTGAATACCAGCTATTCAGAGGTCAATTTTTCGTCCGGCATGCTGGCTTATTTTTCAAGTTATGCAGTAAAAAACAACGTTATTTCTAATGAAGAAGCAGCGTTGTGGATGAAACAAATTCAAGACTTATCAAAAACAGAGAGTTTCTTTTTTTGCGTCAATCGCTTTTTATTTACAGCGGTAAAAGTTGATGTTTAAATTAATCCAGTGTTTTAAAAATTTGAGGGGCAACTATGACACATCACTATGAAGGCAATTGCCATTGTGGGGCTATAAAATTTTCATACGAAGGCGAAGACATTCAAAAAGGTTTGCGTTGCACATGTTCTATCTGTTCCCGCAAAGGTGCGATTATGTCGGCTGAGGTCATCCCCGCAGAAGCCCTCAAAATTGAAGCTCATGCCAGCGATATTGGCCTTTACCAATTTGATAATAAAGTAGCGAAACATTATTTTTGTAAAACCTGCGGAATATACACTCACAACGAAACACTTCGGTCACCTGGACAGATGCGAGTCAACCTAGCCTGTATTGAAGAAGTTGATATTTCAGCCCTAGAAATTTTAATATTTGACGGTAAAAAATTATTATAAAATCAGACTCTACTATTTCAGTGTGAATAGTGATTGCTGCGCAAAATATGAAGTAAAAAATCCTCATCGTTATGGTTGACGGACAGACTGCTTTAGCGCTGGGCTGTTTCGCTAATCCGACCGTAAAACCCCAAAATATTGATTGCTGCCCAGCGCAGAGCGTTCCCTTTTAATCTGTTTATAGCAGTAGCCCTTTGTGGAAATTTTTTTGTTATGCTTATATGACCAAGCAAAACATATCGTAATGCGGTAGTTACGACCACGCCGCCTAAATGCCAAACTTTGCGCACTATTAATCTATCTTTAGTTTAAAAGGTAAACCGATCAATAAGGGTTCAATTTTTTATTATCTTTTAAAATTAACCGCCTGTAGTCTTGCCATATAAATTGTGTGACCCTTTATGAATAACTCAAGTTGTCGATCCCTATGATGGTCATTTAATTTTTTTGTTAAATAATTACTATTATCTAGTTATCGAGTGGGGTATTATTAGGGTCTAGAGTGTTATAAATAGGAAAAAAAGACGTAATTTTCCAAGTATTTTTTATATGAGAAGTAATAAAAACACTTGCTTATATATATCAGTCAAACAGTCGTGATTCACTTTGCTGTTAATTATAGTGGTCAGTGAAAATTAATTTTATAAACCCAAGAGACAATCATGCGTTCAAATGAAAACTTAACAATTTTAAATCGTTACTATACAAATTTAACATTACTTAAAACACAAATGAAACCGAAATTTGGTTTCATTAAAGCAGCCGCAGTACTTATGGGCTCGATGATACTGTTTGCTTGTGGGGGCAGCGGTTCGAGTGGTACTGGAAGTAGTGCTGGTTTAGCGCTGACCAAGTCGGATCTTATCGGCAATTGGGTTTTATGTGTTGCAGCTGACGGCGTGTCTTTAGGTTTATCAAGCACTTTTAATGAAGATAGTACAATAACCAATGTTCTATCGGCCTATGGAAATACAAACTGCGATGCGTTAGATATGTTAACTCAAGACCCAACAGAAACGGATTCGTTTGAACTGGGAGCCCATTTGCCAAATCAGACGGTCACGGTAGATGGTGTCGTTATTACGCTTACTAACGTGACAGAGATAGATACTACCAACAGGACGGCGGGTGACGAAGACTTTGGACAAATCGAATATACTATAATTGCAATTCAAGATGGTGCTAAGTTATTTATAGGTGACTCCAGTGGTGAACTAACTGGTGCTACCGAAGCGCTTCGTCCTACGACAATCGCTCCTGCACCATTTGTTAAAACAGTAGATTTATAAACGCAATTACCTACTTTTTATGGCTAATAAGATTAAACCCCGTACTGTTCGGGGTTTTTGTCTCCACAGAGAGTATTTAATTTATTGTTTCAGCCCTACTTTTCACCTCGGTAAAACTAATTCCTGTAATAGTCCCCGTAATTTATATTTGTGACAGTTGTGTAAAACATACATCAACGGATGAGGAGGCTTAAGACATTGCTGCTATCCATTATACGATTTTATACGCAACCCACACACTCGTTCACAGGTGTCACAACATTGCGACCTCACAGGGGTCTCGATGTGGTAGCGTAGCTCACGACAGCATTGAGAAAAAATGACATCTTCAGAGAGAGAAAAAGCTCAAACGTTGGCAGGTAAATTTTTTGCAAACGAGAATGAATGAACAGAGGCATGATAACAGTTAGGCTGCAGGAGTTTTTTTCTGTCGAGCGTTTTCGAATTCTTGCCTATAAAAATCTCGGGTTGCGGCTGGATCAAAATTAAACAGTGTCCCTCCGCTCTCATAGTGTTGGATGAATACTACGCCGGTGGCATGCGTGGTTGCTCCTGC
>Ga0209192_10002144_pt1 | contig 14589 bp, 14 predicted proteins | sample ArcticOcean_MG_C_11_FD_187433 | JGI IMG/M metagenome (GOLD analysis project Ga0209192, IMG submission 187433) | Marine microbial communities from western Arctic Ocean - ArcticOcean_MG_CB2_154 (SPAdes) (version 2) | ecosystem: Environmental > Aquatic > Marine > Oceanic | place: Arctic Ocean... | reverse complement strand
GAAGAATGGGAAAGAGAAATTGGTACTTATCCTCATCCGACTTCAATGCCAAAAAAAATGAAAATATTAGAAGTGATTGGAGAGTTGGTTCTTAATTTATTTTTTTTTGCTACTTTTCTTTTTCTTACGGGAAGTTTAGTCTTTATAGTAACTGAGAGCATCATTGAATATTATTTAAGCTAATTAAAAAGGTGCTAGTTTAGGTAATATCAATATTAAAACATTACCAAAATCATTAGTTTTTTAAACGATATTGAATATCAAACCGTATATCAAACTGGAAACTATATATAAATTGCTCAACCGTATATAACATCGCATAATTTACAGTAAAATTTATCGCCCCTTCTTTTATGATTATGCTGATAATCTGTAATCAAACTAATCCTCGCCTCAAACTCATGATTTTTGGGACAAAGCCACCAAATATTTTTTTTACTTGTTCGACCATAATCATAAGGGAGTTTGGTTTTATTCTTAGTGGGATGCCAAAATTTAGATATGACAGGAAAGCGAATAGAAAGACGATTTTCATAAGTTAATATTTGGCCCCTACCCAACATTTGCCCACTTAATTTTTCTTCTTCATGAACTGACCTTAATTTTATTGTAATTAAATTATCAATACAGCTCGGACAACCTTTTTTATGAGCAGTTCTTTGATTAACAGATTGTTCAAAGACATGACCATATTCACATTTCCACCATACTTTTTTTCCTGACCCATATGTTAATTGCCTAGGGGTAAGTGGTTTATTTTTTGTAGGATGCCACTCTTTAGTAATTTCAGGGTATTTATAAGATAATGATTTTTTTTCAAATGGATTAGCGGTATCACATTGTAATTGTTTAAATAATTCATTGCCAAGAAAATTTTTAGCACTTAAATATTTTTTAATTTGATGATCATCAATATCAACATCTGAAATATAGACAATCTTACGAATAATTTCATCAATATTTTTTTTACAAAATTCTTGTTGTACTTTTATCTCAATATCATTTGAGCTCAACGCTTTAAGAGGATAATCTCGAACTCTAATAATTTTTATTCCCCGCACAGAGAGCTTTTTTGTTTTTTTAATATCTCTTTCCATTTTGTTTTTTTTGCTATGCCAAAAAGATCCATCGTATTCAATACCAATTTTTAGTTTAGGTATAAATACATCGATTTCCATTTTGTCTATAATAAATCTATTTTCTATCGTGAATATCTGACTGAGTTCTGCGACTAACCGCATCTCTGGCAATGAGTTATAAGTCCAACATTTTGAGCAATGAGGAGGTTTTGATTTTATTTTTGCTGCAATTATAGAAAATGTTTCATGACCATTGGGGCATAACCACCATGCTTTTCCACTATGACCAATTGAAAAGCTATCTGGAGTAAAATTACCATTTTTAGTGGGGTGCCAAAGCGATGCAATATGAGGGGCACGAATAGATAAACGATTCCGATCAGTAATCCATAATGATTGCTGTGGTTTTGTTTTTGTTTGTTGCTTTAATTCTTTTTTTTCTCTGCATATAGGGCAGCTTATTTCACTTGAATAATCATTTACTCTATTATTAATTCTTAGTTCATAAGGATGTAGCGCTGGGCATAGCCACCAAGCAATATCTTCACTTAATACTGAAACAGTATCCGGGGTTAAATTACCGTTCCTTTTGGGATGCCATTCTTTGGCTAATTCAGGATGCTTCAGTGAAAGACAATATTTATCATCTACCTTCATAAGTTTATGTATTTAATTAATTAATTTTAGTATAAAGTAAAAAATATATTGATGTTTTATAAAAAATTATGAGTGTAATAGACGATATAGATAGAGTAAAAGTTTTAAATAAAACATATGAATTTCAGCTCAATAGAGTTCTGAGTGAAAATAAAGACACGGAACGAATAAACGATACCGTCAATCAAGCACTAGTAAATCTGAAAAATAACAAAAATTCCTTTGTAATATATGGTGAGCCACAAAGTGGTAAGACTGAGATGATGATATGTCTTGCATCAAAATTAATCGATGAAGACTATAAGATTGTAATCATGCTTATAAACGATAATTTACATCTAAGAGATCAAAATATTGATAGATTCGTAAGGGCGCATGTAACTCCTATTCCTGTAGATTATCAAGAAATTCTAAGTCCAACATATAAAATTGATCATGAAACTCAAATGATAATTTTTTGCAAAAAGAATTCAAAGGACCTTCAAAAGCTACTTGATAAAATCGATAAATTTCAAGGTAAGGTAATAATTGATGATGAGGCTGATTACGCAAGTCCTGATGGAAAAATTAATAAAGTAGATGAACAAACAAAGATAAATGAATTAGTCGGTAATCTTTTAAAAAAAGATGGGATTTATATAGGAGTTACTGCTACACCAGCAAGGCTTGATTTGAATAACACTTTTGATAACATTGCCGAAAATTGGATAGATTTCAAAGCTCATGAAAATTATAACGGAGCGCAAACATTTTTCCCATCAAATCGAGATCATGAATTAGGATTTCATTTAAAATTATTACCTCCCATTGGCGATAAACCAGATTATCTAGAAGATGCACTTTCTACTTTTATTGCTTCCGTTGGTTACCTAAATACTAGAAATAAAAACGAAATTATAAATTATTGTATGCTTATTCATACGAGTCATAAGACTGATATGCATGCTATTGATTATGGAGTCGCTACAAAATTTATAAGATCACTAATCAGCCGAGAAGATTCTAAATATGAATTAAGATGGACTAAAGTTAAGAAGGCTATTGAAAAAAAATACCCCAATGATGTTGAAATAATTTTTACCTATGTTGTAAATAATATTTCAAAGCATAAAGTTTTAAAAATGAATTTCATAGCTAAAAGGGATGAAGGTTCTGATTTTGATCATGGGACCAACCCAATAGTTCCTTTTACAGTTTGTGTCGGTGGTAATATTGCCTCTCGAGGTTTAACTTTCAATAATCTTTTAAGTATGTTTTTTGCTCGAAATGCTATAAAAATCCAACAAGATACTTATATTCAAAGAGCTAGGATGTTTGGGTCAAGAAATCAATACCTTAAGGAATTTGAATTAACTATTCCCGATACTCTTTACAATGATTGGCATAAATGTTTCATGATGCATAACTTTTCCCTTGCATCAATTAAATCAAATAAAACAGTTCCGACATGGCTTGGGAGTTCTAGACATACCCCAGCTGCAAAAAATAGTATTGATCTTGGATTTGTTAATCATCAAAAAGGTGAAATGGGTTTTACACTTTTCATACTTGAAAGCTCTATTGAAAAAATAATGAAATCCCCACAACTTAATAGTTATGAAAAGTTAAAAGAATTACAAAAAATAATTGGTGACGATTGTGTTCCATCATATATTTTATTATTTATTGAACACAATATGCCACATCAAGACAAATCAATTTCTATCAACGGACCAACATCAATTGATACCTTTAATCCAAAATATACTGATATACCAAATATTGAAAGACCGAGAGGTTTTATAGGTGGGGCGGATATAAGAAGAATAAAGACTGAAAACCCGAATGCAATTCACCATATATGGATTTATTATTCGCCAAAACAAGAAAATAAAGCGAGATTATTTTATATATATGATGGTAAATATACTGTAATAAGAAATCTGAAACACCACAAAGTATGATTAATGAATTTGAATATTATCATGGTGCTGCATTAAGGTCTATTTGTGAAGGATCTGAAACCTCTGTAAGCATTGAGGTACTTGATAAACATTACGATAACAGCGCTTACGCTATAAACAATTCAACTGCCCTTTACATAAAGCACTCAAAAAAACGTTTAACTCCATGGACATTTACTTTTTATAAGCAGCATCAAGACTATATCAGTGAATTAAAAGATATTTTTAACGATATTGTTATTCTATTGGTATGCGGTGATGACGGTGTAGTAGGTCTCAATTTTGACGAACTTAAGATAATTTTAGATAGTAATCATGAGGATGTTGAGTGGGTTAAAGTTGATCGAAGAAAAAGAGAGCAGTATCAGGTGTCTGGGACTGATGGTAAATTAACATTCAAGGTTACTCATGATGACTTTATAAAAAAATCTCTAAATAAAAAATAAGAGTAGAAGTAGTTTTTTCATAAGACAAGTTTACCCCCAGATAATTAAGTGGGCAAATGGGTGGGTTAATTAAAGGCTGCTAGTTTGGGAAGTGATAACCTGATAAATCTTTCTGCCATTATATATAAAACTATTACCCATGTTGCTACAGTAGTTGGGTTCATTTAGTACCTCCATTAATGGTTAACTACAATCATATATTAGCAATTTTTAAGGAGGTAAAATATTGCGAAAATCATGAGTTTTTAAAACTAGACTGTATACCAAACTGTATACTATTTTGTTTTATATATAAAGCAACCCTTTTAATTTATTGAATATAAAGGGTTTATTAATATAAATATGGAGGAAGGAGCGGGATTCGAACCCGCGTCAGGTATGAACCTGAACACGCTTTCCAAGCGTGCGACTTAAACCACTCATCCACCCTTCCGAACGGGAAATTATATATCTAATAATTATCATTAGATATGCTTATAATTCTTGATTTATAATAAATAGCGGTTTATTGTAATCTTTTATGTATATTTAATAGTTAGTACACGAATTAAATTAAATAAATGTTTGTAATCTTTTAAAGTCTTTTATACAAGATTTAGAAAAATTAATATAAATTTGGAGGAATCATGGCATATACCACACTTAACAATCTTGGAATTAAAAGTCCATTCAAAGAAAAATATGATAATTTTATTGGAGGAAAATGGACTAAACCAGTTGATGGTAAATATTTCGAAAATATTACCCCTATTTCTGGAAAGCCATTTTGTGAGGTTGCCCGATCTAATGAAAAAGATATCGAACTAGCTCTAGATGCTGCACATGTAGCAAAAGATGCTTGGGGGAAAACAAGTACGACAGAGCGCTCTAACATATTATTAAAAATAGCTGACGTGATGGAACAGAATCTTGAGACAATCTCTCTAGCTGAAACTATTGATAATGGTAAATCAATTAGAGAATGTATTAATGCTGACATCCCTTTAGCTATTGATCATTTTAGATACTTTGCAGGCGCTATAAGAGCTCAGGAAGGAAGTATCGGTGAGATTGATAATGATACTATGGCTTATCATTTTCATGAGCCGCTAGGGGTTGTGGGGCAAATTATTCCATGGAATTTTCCAATTCTCATGGCTGTATGGAAGCTAGCACCAGCACTTGCTGCTGGAAATTGTATTGTTTTAAAGCCAGCAGAACAAACACCCGTATCAATACTAGTTGTTATGGAGCTAATTGCTGACCTATTACCTGCCGGGACTCTTAATATAGTTAATGGCTTTGGTTTAGAGGCAGGAAAACCGCTAGCAAGCTCAAGTCGAATTGCAAAAATTGCCTTTACAGGTGAGACCACTACTGGCCGACTAATTATGCAATACGCATCACAAAATATTATTCCAGTAACCCTTGAATTAGGTGGTAAATCTCCTAATATTTTCTTTGAAGATATTATGGAAGCAGATGACGGTATGTTTGATAAGGCACTTGAGGGTTTCACAATGTTTGCTCTAAACCAAGGGGAGGTATGTACATGTCCTTCAAGAGCAATCATACAAGAATCTATCTATGATAAATTTATGGAAAGAGCTCTTGAAAGAGTAAAAGCCATTAAGCAAGTAAGTCCTCTTGAGGCAGATAATATGCATGGTGCTCAAGCTTCCAGTGAGCAAATGGAAAAAATTCTATCTTATATAGCATTGGGTAAAGAAGAAGGTGCGGAGCTTCTTATTGGTGGTAATCGAAAGATCATGGATGGGGAACATGCAGAAGGTTATTACATTGAGCCGACAGTATTTAAAGGTAATAATAAAATGAGAATTTTCCAAGAAGAGATTTTTGGTCCTGTCGTATCGGTGACAACATTTAAAGATGAGGCTGAAGCACTAGAAATTGCAAATGATACTCTATATGGCTTAGGTGCTGCAGTTTGGACTAGGGATATGAATACCGCCTTTAGAATGGGTAAAGGTATACAGGCAGGTCGAGTCTGGACAAACTGTTACCACGCCTACCCTGCTCACGCAGCTTTTGGTGGTTACAAACAGTCAGGCATCGGTCGCGAGAATCACAAGATGATGCTTGATCATTACCAACAAACTAAAAACTTATTAGTCAGCTATACAGAAACTAAACTTGGTTTCTTTTAAAATCAGATTAAATAGGTTTAAAATAAAAGGCAGAAATATATTCTGCCTTTTTTATTAATTATGATTACACGAATAACAACAACAGAAGCTGCCAACAACCTTATTGATGAGTTAAAAAATACTCATGGTGAACTTATGTTTCATCAGTCCGGAGGATGTTGTGATGGGAGTGCGCCTATGTGTTTCGCAGCTGGAGAATTTTATTTAGGCAATGCTGATGTGGAGATTGGTTACGTCCATGGGACACCTTTTTATATGAGCGCTTCTCAATTTGAATATTGGGAGCACACACACTTAACTCTTGATGCAATTAAAGGAACAGGGGGTCAATTTTCCCTCGAAAGACCAACAGGGTTAAGATTTATAATTCGCTCAAGAATTTATTCTGATGAAGAATGGAAATACCTTGAAAAATTTCCTGTAAAAAAATGTGGTTAAAAAATGTGGTTAATTAATTAAACTAATCGCATAATAAGGTAAAATAAAGTTGGCGGGTCTCCTCGCATTGTTATTTAGCCAAACTGGTCAGATGCGGAAGCAAGCAGCCACAACTATTGATACAAGTGCCGGGGGTCGGACTCGCCATTTACTAAATTAATAACAAAAGTTGACCTATGTCATATGAAGTATTAGCCCGAAAGTGGCGTCCTAAATCTTTTGAAACATTAATCGGACAAGATAGTACAGTCCAAGCGCTTACTAATGCCTTAGATAACGACCGCCTTCATCATGCCTATTTATTCACAGGCACCCGAGGAGTTGGAAAAACTACGCTAGCCAGAATTCTTGCCAAATCTCTTAACTGTGAAGTAAGTATCTCTTCAAAGCCTTGTCTCAACTGTTCTACTTGTAAAGATATAGACAAGGGACGATTTATAGATCTTATAGAAGTTGATGCGGCGTCTAATACACAAGTTGATAATATGAGAGATCTTCTAGAGAATTCCCAATATGCACCTTCATCTGGTCGATTTAAGGTCTATATTATTGACGAGATTCATATGTTATCTAAGAGTGCATTCAATGCAATGCTTAAGACATTAGAAGAGCCTCCGAGTCATGTTAAATTTATACTAGCAACAACTGATCCAAAAAAAGTTCCAGTCACAGTAATTTCTAGATGCCTACAATTTAACTTGAAGCAAATGACATCAGAAAATATATTTGGGCATCTTAAGAATATACTTAGGGAAGAAAAATTAAGCTCAGAAGATGAGTCAATAAAGATAATAGCTAGAGCAGCTCATGGCAGTATGAGAGATGCTCTTTCAATCCTTGACCAAGCAATTGCCTACTCAGGAGGAGAGATTTCCTCAAAAAATATTATTTCAATGCTTGGAACTATTGATGATACTTTCCTTACAGCTATACTAAATGCTCTAGCAGAAAGTGATGGAGACAAAATAATGGAGCTCTCGAAAGAAATGGCTGAAAGAAATGTTTCTTTTGACTTGGCTCTAGAAGAGCTTGCTAGATTAATACACACAATTTCGGTGCACCAAATTATTCCTAATCATCTTGATAACTCTATCCTAAATAAGGAAATAAAAAAACTATCAGTGTTGTTTACTGCGGAAAGTCTGCAGCTAAATTACCAAATATCAATTAATGGTAGAAGAGACTTACATCTAGCACCTGACCCAATCACTGGTTTTAATATGACACTGCTAAGAATGTTGGCTTTTTTCCCATCGTATCAGCGCATTAATGAAGCAAACTCTAAAAAAAAAATTGAATTAGAGCCAGATGTTATAAGAAAAAAAGAAGATGAGAAAGTCTTTATAGATGACAATAAGATAAAAAAATTTGATGGAGATTGGAGGAAGTTAGTTAGTAACTTAAAAATAGGACTCGCAAAATCTCTAGCACAAGAATGCTCGCTAGCAAGTTATGATGCAAGTGCCTTTAATTTAGTTCTAAATGAAAATTTTCAACACCTTGCCCAGAATGGCTATATCGAAAAACTAGAAGAAGCACTAATAAATTATTTTAATAAAAAGGTTAAAATAAATATATCAATAGGTAGCAACCTTAAAACTCCATCAATGCAAAAAAAAATAGAGTCTGCTGAATTAAAGAAAACAACTGAATCTGCTATTATGGAAGATGATTTTGTAAAAGAATTAATTAATGGCTTTAGTGCTGAAGTTATAACCTCAAGCATAGGGCCAGCCAAAAAAAAGGAAAAATAATATGAGTAAAGGCGGTATGGGAAATTTAATGAAGCAAGCACAAATGATGCAAGCTAATCTAAAGAAAGCTCAAGATGAATTAGCGAATATAAATATTGAAGGTTCGTCAGGAAATGGTCTTGTAAAAATATTGATGTCATGTAAGAACGATATAAAAAAAATTAATATTGATCCAAGCTTATTAACTGATAAAGAAATGTTAGAAGACTTAATTACCGTAGCCCTAAAAGATGCATTTCTGAAGGTAGAAAGTACAAGTAGTGAAAAAATGAGTGGCCTTGTACCTCCAGGAATGAATTTGCCTTTTTAGTATGAAAAAAATTGAAGTACTTGAAAATCTTGTTGATGCTCTTAAAATCTTACCAGGGGTGGGCCCAAAATCTGCATTAAGACTAACTTATTTCCTGCTTCAAAGAAATAGAAATGGAGCAAAAAATCTTTCTGAAAAAATTTCAAATGCACTTGAGCAACTTATGCATTGTGAACTTTGCAACAACTTCTCAGAAGATCCGAAATGTTCTATTTGTTTATCAAACAAACGAGATGGAAATACTATTTGTATAGTTGAAATGCCAACCGATCTTTTAATGCTAGAAGAAACTCATTCGTATAATGGACTTTATTTTATTCTGATGGGTCGATTATCTCCTCTAGATGGCATAGGCCCTAATGATATACATTTGAGTAAGCTTATCAATAGAATAAAAGATTCAAACATTAAGGAATTAATCCTCGCAACAAACTTTACCGTCGAAGGCAATGCTACCGCAGAATATATAAAAGAATTATTTAAAGATGTAGATATTAAAACTAGTAGAATAGCGCGTGGTTTACCAATGGGTGGTGAAATAGAATATGTAGATAGTGGAACATTAGCTCAAGCTATTGTTGAGCGCAAAACCATCTAAATCAAGAATTTCTAAGGGGCTTTGAATTAAGAAATCTGCGTCCCAATCCTCAATTAAGTCAGACTTTTTTAGATAACCATAACATGCCAATACTGATTTAATTTTCGCTGATTTTGCAGATAGAATATCTCGATATGCATCACCAATATAAATTACATTTTCAATACTTATATCAAGAAGTCTACAAGCTTCCAATAGTAAATCAGGGGACGGTTTAGGTTTAAAACCTTCGTCATCGCCACACATCAAAACAGAACATTTTGCAGTAAGATCATGGTGTTTAATTATATTCTCGGCAAAATATCTAGCCTTATTTGTAACGATACCCCACCTCACCCCATTATTTTCTAAGCCTTCCAAAAGCTGTTTAATTCCATCAAATAGTAAGGGATTATTTAAAAAATTTTGATTATAAATATTTAAAAACTCTCTAGATAGCAAGTCAAAATTATCTTCTTGCTCATCAAATCTATACCTAAGAAAAGACTTTATGCCATCAGATGAGATTTCACGTCCTGCTTCATATGAAATATTACATTTATCATTATTTTTATATACTTTATTTGCTGACTCAATAAGATCAAAAGCGGTGTCAACCAAAGTTCCATCTAAATCAAATAGAATTAATCTATTCATTTAAAGATTTAACCTCAACAATATAATTAACAGAGGTATTGTCACATAATTTATATTCTTGAGAAAATGGGTTATATGTCATTCCAATAATACTTTTGAAATCTAACTGTTTGTCTAAACACCAACCCATAAGCTCAGCTGGCGTTATAAACTTATTATATTCATGAGTTCCTTTGGGTAATAAATTTAATACGTATTCAGCACCAATAATTGCAAATAAGAATGATTTCGGATTTCTATTAATTGTTGAGAAAAAAATAGTTCCACCTGGCTTCAGTAAAGCTGCACATTTGTCAATAATAGATGATGGATTTGGGACATGCTCAAGCATCTCTAGGCAGGTAATAATATCAAACTTTTCTTTATTTTTTAAAAAATATTCTTCTATATTCAATTGTTTATAATTTATATTTAAACCTGATTCTTTCATATGTAACTTAGCAATCTTTATAACATTTTCACCTTGATCTATACCAGTAACTTCAGCGCCCTCTTTTGCTAGGGATTCAGATAAAATTCCTCCACCACAACCAACATCAAGGACTTTTGACCCAGATAATTTAACCTTACTTGCTATAAAATTTAATCTTAACGGATTAATTTGATGTAAAGGTTTAAATTCGCTAGTTTTATCCCACCACTTATGTGCCAATAAATTAAATTTTTCAACTTCTTTTAGATCTACATTTCTTTTAATTTTTTTTGCCATATTTTTGCCATTTGTATAATTCTTTCTTCATCTAAATTTATCAATTCCTTCTCTTTAAGCTTAATCTTTCCATTAATCCATACATAGCTAACATCAGATTTACTGGAGCTATATACAAGAGTTGATAAAGGATTGTAAATTGGTTGATTTTCAATTGAATTTAAATCTATTGCCACTAAGTCTGCTATTTTATTTTTCTCAATTGATCCAATTTTAGAATCAAGTCCTAATGCTTTTGCACCATTAATTGTTGCCATTTTTATTGCTTGAGTGGCGGATAATGATTCAGGGGACTTATTTTGCCCTTTTATTAATAGTGCAGCTAAGCGCATTTCTTCCATTATATCTAGACGATTATTACTTGCAGAGCTATCAGTACCTAAGCTAATGTTTAAATTTTGCTTACTCATTTTGGCAACATCGGCAATCCCACTTCCTAATTTCATATTAGAAGATGGGTTGTGAACAATGCTAACTTTATTTTTAGCCAATGTAGCCATATCCTGTTCATTTAAATGAACACAATGTGCAGCAATTAATGATGGATTAATAATCCCTAAATTATTTAATCTTTGTACAGGGGTAATTCCATACTTCTTAATGCTATCTTCTATCTCCCACTGCGTCTCATGTAAGTGTATATGTATATTTATACCTAATTCTTCTGCATAAGTGTTGATAAGACTAAAAGCGTCATCGGAAACTGAATATGGTGCATGTGGAGCTATCGAGGTTGTAACCAACTCCTCACTCCTCCATCTATCTCTAAACTCAAACCCTTTTACTAAGTAATCTTCAGGATCTGCAGCATAATTTGTTGGGAAATCTAAAACGACTAAACCAATATTGCTTCTTACACCTAATTCTATTGAAGCCTCAGCAGTCGCATCTGGATAAAAATACATGTCATTAAAAGTTGTAACTCCAGCTTTAATCATTTCTGATAAAGCTAGAATTGAGCCATCTTTAACAAATGATGAATTAACAAATTTTTTTTCTGCAGGCCATATATAATTATTTAACCACTCCTGCAAGGATAAGTCATCAGCAAAGCCCTTAAATAGACTCATTGCTGCATGTGAGTGTGTGTTAATTAAGCCAGGAATAAGAATATGATCAGTTAATTGATATATTTCATTAGCATCGTACTCATCAAATACTTTACTTTGATGAACCAAATCAATAATTTGATTACCCTTAATTACTATTGAATAATCGGAAAGTAATTGGTCTTCTGAGTTGGAGGTAAATATCCAAGAAGCAGAAATAATGATTGAAGCATTTTTTTTATCGATATCTGTCAATCTTAAATGCTCCTATATTCTTACAATTCTTTATGTTTGTTCGAATGGATGTTTGATTAATATTGTTTCATCACGCTCAGGCCCTGTGGATACAATATGAACTGGTACTCCACATAAATCCTGTAGTTTTAATAAGTAACTCTGAGCATTGGTAGGAAGCTTACTCCACTCCTTTACTCCAAAAGTACTCTCATGCCATCCTGGCATATCAATTAAGATTGGTTCGCAATCATCAACCTGTTCAGATCCCAATGGAAGAAGATTATGATTAGTCCCATTTAAACTATAACCAACGCAAATTTTTAGATCTTCGATACCGTCTAAAACATCTAATTTAGTAATGCATAAACCACTTAAGCCATTAATCATGGCAGATCTTTTCAGCGCTGCAGCATCAAACCAACCACACCTTCTTTTTCTTTGTGTTACGGTGCCAAATTCTTTGCCTATAACAGACATATGACTACCAGGTGAGTTTGTGTCTTCAATATCAAGCTCACTAGGAAACGGTCCTCCACCAACTCTTGTAGTATAAGCCTTTGTAATACCAAGGATATAATTAAGCATTTGAGGGCCCACTCCAGAACCAGCTGACGCTTGACCTGCAACACAATTTGAAGAAGTTACGAAAGGATATGTGCCATGGTCAACATCCAACAAAGAGCCCTGCGCACCTTCAAATAAAATTTTTTTGCCTGCAGAACTTAGCTTGTGAAGCTGGTCTGAAACATCACAAACTAATGGCTTAACAAAGTCAGCTTGAGCATAAATTTCATCTAATTGTTTAGCAAAGTCGACAGGGGTCGCTTTAAGATAGTTTTCAAGTACAAAATTATGAAGGTCTAAGATCTCCTTTAATTTGTCACTTAATTTAGTAGGGTTAAGAAGGTCGTAAACTTTTAAAGATCGTCTTGCAACTTTATCTTCATATGCTGGGCCTATACCTTTTCCTGTTGTACCAATTTTGTTGTCTTTATCTCTAATAGCTTCTCGAGCCTGATCGAGCTGAACATGATAATTTAGTATTAATGGGCAGCCATAACTTACAAACAAACGATCTTTAACCCCAATACCGTCATTTTCAAGACAAGAAACTTCTTTCTCAAGATGGCTCACATCAAGAACAACACCATTGCCGATAAAACATTGTATTTGTGGCCTAATAATTCCAGATGGAACAAGATTTAATTTGTATTCTTTTTGGGATGAGCCTTGGCCAATAACTAGAGTATGGCCAGCATTATGGCCTCCTTGGAATCTTACTACGGCATCAGCATGATTAGTCAACCAATCGACAATCTTTCCTTTACCCTCATCGCCCCATTGAGTCCCAATAACTACTACATTTTTTGTCATATTAAAATATTTAAACTTTCATCTGATTGATAATAAACCTTAGATCCATTGAGAACCCAGTTGCCGCACGATTACTTCTATTGTTAATATTGTCATAACGACCGCCTTGGGCAATAGCTGTTGAGTAATTCGGAGAATAAGCTGAGAAAATAAGTCCTGAATGATATTGGTAGCCTCGGATATCTGAAAAATCAAAACTGATTTTGGTATCTGTTTTTATCAGTACATCATATAGAGATTTTAATTTACCGATTGTAGATTGAATTACTTTATTACCAGGGATTAGTTTAACTATTTGATTCAAAACATCTTTATCTCCATAAAGGTTAACTAATTCAATTAATTGCTCACTAGCAATACTTTTAGCATATCTCTTTAAAATTTTTCTAAGTACGGCTTTATCTTTAATAATTAAAGCTTCAGCGACATCGGCTTTATCTTCTTCTGATAAGTTTAATTCTATGATTAAATTATTACAAATATCCAAATGGTTAATATCTAAAGTAATATTACTAATATTCATCAATTTAAGTGAGTTTATTAAAATTGTCTGAACTTCAATATCTGCTGCAATATCTGACTCCCCAAAATATTCAATCCCAACTTGATAAAGCTCTCTTGAATGAGTTAAGGCTGTTTTAGTTCTAAGCACAGGTCCTGCGTAACATAATTTATTTAAGCTATTTTCTTTTATCAATTGTGAATCGATTCGTGAAGTTTGGGTTGTTAAGTCAGAACTAACCCCCATCATCCTTCCTGATAACTGATCTACAACTTTAAAAGTGTCTAAATCAAGATCTTTGCCAAAAGCATTGAGAGAATCTGCGTACTCAAGCAATGAGGGTATGACTAACTCATATCCATTTTTTTTGTATAAATCAAGTAATTGCCTTCTATAATTTTCAAGCTGTTTTGCTTGTCTAGGCAATAAATCTTCTAAGTTTTCCGGGAGGAGCCATTGAGACATAAGATTACTTTCCAATAAATATTATAATTACGCCTATAAGAATAGATAAAAGTCCATAAAATCTAATTTGACCAGTTTTAAATTTAACCATCTTACTAAAAGTATCTTTCCATACCTCAGGCAAGGCTAAGGGGAAAATTCCTTCAAAAATCAAAACTAAGCCAAGTGCCATAAATATAGTGTCTTGCAATTATTTTTTACTTGGTCCACGGAGATATTTAAAGAAATCAGAATTAGGGTCAAGT
>Ga0209192_10002134_pt1 | contig 14655 bp, 16 predicted proteins | sample ArcticOcean_MG_C_11_FD_187433 | JGI IMG/M metagenome (GOLD analysis project Ga0209192, IMG submission 187433) | Marine microbial communities from western Arctic Ocean - ArcticOcean_MG_CB2_154 (SPAdes) (version 2) | ecosystem: Environmental > Aquatic > Marine > Oceanic | place: Arctic Ocean... | reverse complement strand
ATCGATAGACGAAGTACGTAATATGAAATCAAGTTTTCGCAGTTATTTTCAATCAATGGTGAATAAAATATTGGTAAACGAGAATAAAATCAAACGGTTTCTTGTGAATAAATCTTCTACGCGAAAAACTCGTAAAAATAAAAAATAATGTTTCTATATATCTAAATAAATATGAAATATAGAAATAAAGTAGCAGTAATGACTCAAGATATGATCAAGGCGAATATTATGCGACAACAGCAGAGGAGAATAAAAGACCTATTAAATGCCGGCGACAAAGCAATATATAACAAGGACGATTTAAATCATAATTTATTTCGATCGTTGTGTTACTCTTATATAACCAAAATGAGAGAAGTTCCGTTGCCTCCGGTCGTAGAAGCATCTATTGCGGACAAAAATGCGGTATTCATAGAGTTTCGCGTTTTAAACCATATTGAGTTCCTCATTAGAAATACCATACGACATTTGGGAGAAGGGTGGGCGCATACGATTGTTTGTGGAATGAAGAATTATAATTTCGTAAAAGAAATATGCGATTCAATCTCTCCCAATATTAATGTGATAAGATTGCCTATACATAATTTAGAGCGAAAACAATACAGTGATTTTCTATTATCGTTAACATTTTGGAACTTATTCACCAATGACAAAATATTGATTTATCAAGAAGACAGTTGTATATTCAACGATAATATTGATGACTTTATGGAATATGATTACATCGGCGCCCCATTTGATAACAAGCGAGCTAAACTATCTGTAGGAAATGGTGGATTCAGTCTAAGAACAAGAAAATGTATGATAGATGCCATCAATCAAAAGCCTTTGTGGGACCCATCAGAGTTTGTAACAAGTAAAAAACGATTGGAAGACGTGTTTTTCTCTAAAACAATACAAGACATGAAAATTGGACAGGTTGCTCCATGGGAGGATGCTTATCAGTTTTCCACCGAAGCATACAAAAACACTGATAGTTTAGGTGGTCATCAGTTCTGGAAAAACGACCGTAAATGGATGGATCGTATCGTAGATATGATGAAACCATATTATGAACAGATTGAACACCCTTATTTTATCACATTACATACACTTCCTCACCTGTTTCATAAATACTTATTAGGAATGAGAGAAGAGGATAGTAGCATTCAATATGATGTAGTTAAACCACATAGCATATCTCGTAAAGAAATATGCTCTATTCATTGTTATAATCTAAACCAGTTTCATTTGATGTTCTCTCAATATATGAACTACTTATACGAACATTTTGATTTCATCGTAACCTATTGTGTGGATATAGAAGAGACTTCAGAGACGATAGATTCAGAAAAAAAGAAACCATCGATTTATGAGTTACCCTTTACCTTTATTAAAATACCGAATTACGGTATGGATATAGGAAATAAATTTGTAGTGGTTGATTATCTTAAAGAACTGAAATACGACTATAATTATTTATTTTTTATTCATTCCAAGACCAATACAATCAAACGTAATCAGTACATGTTACCATATTTAACACACCTACAACAGATAAAACGACAATTAACTACAGATGATAATATTGGTGCCGTTTTTAATAGTAGCTGGATATTTGGTGACGAGATTGTTCCTGAAAATACAAACTTTTCACATTTACTAACAAATACACATGTATCAATTAAAAACGACGTTTCATGGAACGATAATCATTTGTATGTAAGTGAATTATCTGAATATTTAGAATTACCTACAAAAGAATACTTATTTAATGAAGGTAACTTCTATATTCTACATAAAAATATAGCAGAAAAACTATTCGGAGATAGAAAGTTATATAATATTTTGAATGACTCCAAGAGTTTTGATTACCAATGGGTGTCTTCAAATTATAAAATATATAATGACCTCTATAGTGTTTATAAACTTCATAATAAGAATAAAGATATTGTTGGAAATTATATGTCTTCAAATATGGTACACAAACAATCTTCTGATAATATGATTGAGCATAGTTTTGAACGTATTATATTCAATTATGTCAAACATAAAACGGAATTACCTATATTAGTAGCTTCGAAAAAGGGAATATTTACATACCATAATAACAATAACGATCATAATAATAATAATATCAATAATAATATAAACAATGTCAATAAATAAGAACAAAAACGAATGTATTGACAAAATACATATTGCGAAAATAAATCCTGTCATTGTGTGCGTAGCTAAAATGGAACAACCATATATTGAAGAGTTTGTAAAATATCATCTGAAGTTAGGATTCGAATGTATATATTTGTATGATAATGAAGACCTGCCCACATATAAAAAAATACTACATAAATACCTAGATAAAGTTGTGGTGACTCACCTTCCCGGAAAAAATTATGTTTCTGGTTCACAATACGAAGCTCTAAGACGATTTGTTAAAAATCGAATATCGAATCCACGTATATCGCACGTAATTCATATAGACATAGACGAGTTTATTGTATTGAAAAAACATCGGAATATAAAGGAGTTCATTTATGAATATATGAAAACTGCTGATAATAGCGTCATGTGTGGTGGAATAGGTATCAACTGGCGTTTTTTTGGTTCATCTGGTCATAGTAACAATATTGAAGTTCCCAATACTATTCGATTCACACATTGCGAGCAAAAAATAAATCCTCATATCAAAACGTTATTCAATAAAAAAATGTTTTCACAATTTAATGAATGTCATAGCATTAGGGTAAAGAATAACAACTATCCGATTCGCTCTACAAACGGGCAGACTATTGATGGACCTGTAAGTACTAGTCCTACCAACGAGGTGATTCAACTGAATCATTATAAATGTAAAACATTGTCAGAGTTTCAAAATATAAGGACTCGTCTGCGTGCCGACTTACAAAATGATATGGTATATCCTGGTAAAAAATTAGTGGAATCTGACGAACATGTTTTAAACACTTTCAACGCGTATGATTTGAATGAAACCGAAGACATGACAGCTTATAACTTTTATAAAAATTGATATCTTTATCCGATAAAACTATTGAATATATTCTCAATAATTTTATTACTATTGTTATGATAAACACATATAGACGGAGGGGAGGAGGACTAGATACTGCTCGTCATTTATATATTGGATATTTTAATGTAAGTATAGCAACCAACTTTGAAAGGAAAATAGCAAAAATACAAATCATTGAATACGAAGAAAAACGAATAATTAAGAAAAACAAAAAAAAACAAAATCAACTTACCAGACATGATACTAATCACATGACAAAAACAAACTCTCATGAAGATTTACATTGTATGTTTGGGTTGGATAATGACATGGTTACACCAAGTCCTTAATTCCTTCTTCAAACTGAACCTGAATATCCCATCCTAAATCCTTAACCTTTTGATTACTTATATAATATCGTTGGTCATTAAATGGTCTGTCTTCAATATACTCTATCCATTCATCATAATTCTCAGTGTTCTTTATCATGCGTATCAACATTCTTGCCACGTCCATTACCGAATATTCCATTCCTTCGTCGCAACCAATATTATATATTTCACCTATTTCTCCCTTTTCTAGAACAGCTTCAAATGCGCGGGCTGTATCTTTGGCATGTAAAAAGGCACGAACGACATCACCTTTTCCTTGTATCGTAACCTTTTTTCCCTCCTTCAACTGTTTAATGAATAAAGGTATCAACTTTTCTGGATATTGATTCGGTCCAAAGACATTATTGCCTCGTGTAATAATAATCGGCATATTGAATGAATGGTTATACGATTGCGCAATCAATTCCGCACCTGCCTTTGTAGCAGCATAAGGATTTGTAGGACACAGAATCGAATGCTCGGTTTTATGTTTCTCTTCAACGGTATTCATCGATTCTCCATAGACTTCATCAGTAGAAACATGTACGAACTTCTTAATTTTATTATATTTGCGAGAACATTCCAAAAGAGTATGCGTTCCTAATATATTATCATGACTATATGTCATAGAGTTCTCGAATGAGTTTTGAACATGTGATTGTGCTGCGAAATGTATAACATGTGTGATGCGATATTCCTTCAATGTTTTCGTAATCAACTCATCATCACACACATTACCTTCTACAAATGTATATTTAGAACTTTGACGTATATCCTCTTCTACATTATGAATGTCCGCACAATAATACATTGCGTCCAAGTTAACTAGACGATTAATTGTTTTCTTAGGAAAATAATGATTGATAAAATTACTACCAATAAATCCACAACCGCCAGTGATCAACAAGTTCATCTTATTGTTTTCTTCATCCTCATGTCGTTTGTATTCAACAAGACATTCCTTTACAGCATCCTTGATATGTCTTACATGTGGATACATTTGTTGAATACATGTCGTTTCTAGAAAGTTATTAGACCGGTCGGCTGCTAATATTTTGCGCTGTTCCTCTTGTGTAAAGTTTTTCCAGGTAAACGCGGGGTCTACAATGTCCTTATACATTTGAAGAATCTCATTATGTGATACCAATCCAGGATTTGTGAGGTTCACCGTTCCATATACTTTGTTTGTCATCATATCTAACACCATTGGCAACAATTCAGGAAGAACTGTCATGGAATTAGGAACAGAACACACTTTATCATAATTCACAATTTTGGTGATAAAATTACGAGAGTTCTCTTGTCCTACGATAGGCATACGAATGCGAAGATTTAACACATTATCTTTGTATAAGTTCATCATCTGGTCAGTAAACCCTTTTACAATCGAGTAGGATGAGCCGAAAAAATTAGGCTTAGAATCCTCAGTAAATCCATTTTCTTCGACCCCGTAAGGATGGTCTTCATCGTATTTGAATATACACCCTGTACCTAGATATGTGTAATGAATATTACTACTTTTACAAATATCCGCAAGCAGAAAGGGTGAATATAGATTGTCTCTCACATTTTCAAATAATTTACCTTCTTGTTCTAAATAGTCAATAGTAGTATATATTTTATCATCAATCTTGCCATGAGTTCTTCCAATAAACGATACTATATGAGTGGGATTGACATCCTTGATTTCGCTATGAAGCGTCTCGTAATTATCAGTTCTTGAAGAACCACATACATAGTTTATATTCGATTCATCTAAAACTTGAATAAACTGACCGCCAATCCAGCCTTTGCTTCCATATACAAGAACTTTCATTCTAATTATTATAATATATAACTATGATTCTAAGTAATTATATATTATTTGTTTATCTACGTGTTTTCGTTTTTCTCTTGCGGGATTTACTCTTGTGAGATTTTCTCTTGTGAGATTTTCTTTTTCCACCTTGTGTTGGTCGGTTAAGATTTGTTGAACTACTATTTGGATTAGAAATTGTTGAACCACTATTTCTGAACTCACCATTCGGATTAGCACCAGTACTATCTCTACCATCATATTGGGTTTTAAATGTGTCTTTATTTTTTTTTACTTGTGTTGATTTATTAGTGTTGTTTGCGGTATCTCTTTCATCATCTGTTGGGTTCATTATCGTACGAGCCTTATTCGTTTTATTTTTTATTTGTGTATGAACCTGATTCGTTTTGTCTTTCACATACGACCCGACCTCACGCAACTTTTCGGGATTATCAAATGCTAGAAGTCCTAATATAGCAACAGCACTACCACTAAGTGCTAGTATACTAGTTGTAGACAACATATATACATTTATATAAGATAATATTTTACTACGACATATAATATATATTATACGGAGTGAATATTTTCGTTTTCTTTTTCCCACACAATATGAATAGGGTCTTCCCATTTAGAATAAGGAATGGACTTACTGGTTGGTTTTTCTAATTTAACTAAATTATCTAACGCTTGTTTTCTTCTCTCAATAGGGACCATAGATGTAGATAATTTACGACTTTGATATTTCCACGCCCATTCAAATTGTAATGCGGAAACCCAATCTGGAAAACCCTCTACGTAACATACTCGCGTCCAAACCTGGCCTTTTTTTACTTTTCTGCTAGTAGCCCGCGCACCACCTACCAGCTCTTTATTATGTTGTCTAAGACGTCTTTCTAAGTTCACTGTTGCTCCGACATAGGTAGCACCATCGCTAGATTGTAGTAAATATACAAAAGACATAAAATATAATATAATGTATAGAATATAATATTAAAGGTTTGTGATAAATAACTATATAATGATGAGACTAGTTGTATCCCTTTTACTATTGCTAGGCACTACACTCGCAACAAAAGACACCAATGAGAAACAAGTATTAGCTTGTCCCCTTGTGTTACCTCAGACCGAATGTGTATCATTCCAGATTACCTCGGGTACAGGATGTCAATGGATGTGTGAATATTGTGCCAATAACTTGGGAACAAGCAATTATTATTTTACTGACGAGGTATGTACATACGAATCTGGAGGCTGTGTAGGAAATCCGATGACTGACAAAACATACACATGTTGCGCCAATTAATTCGCGTATAAAACAGAACTAAAAAAAAAGCACCAGTGTACAAAGCGATATCAACTTTTTAAACAAAGCAATGGTTGATACTATCCCAGTTTGCGTACCTATTATTGAACACTCGTAGTCCTCGGAATATATTATGTGCATCAGAATGATTTTTCCCTGGGCATTCCTTTATGATCTGTATCGTTTTACCATTCAGATCATATATACCGTCTTGTTTTTTATAGTTAGGTAATTCCAAACATAAGGTCATTACATTCATTATAGACCAATCCCAATAAGAATATTTTCTATTGGATGTATAAAAATCAATATACATATCAATACATTTTTTCAATGTTGGGTTGCCCGCTTTTGACATGATAAAGTTAGGATTATAATTCATTTTCTCCATATAGCTACTACACGTAACAAAATCAGCATTCGGGTTTATGAAATAACGCAAGGGAACTAAAGGCTCATTGTCGGCATCTATATAAACCCCGCCATATTTGTATAATACACATACTCTCCAAAAGTCGGCTTTAATGGGTCCATCTGAGATAACCCGAAATAGTTTTTTATGAGTTTTTGAATATTCATGTAATAAAAACTCCTCACACATCCTATCATTATAGAGTTTTATCTGATAACCAGGGTTCTTTTTTTTCCAGTTGATTGAATATTTACTAATAGTAAATAATGTTTTATCACACATAAATATTGTTTTAGGTATATTTGAAGACATTATAATATATTTCTACTATATTATAATATGGATTTGTACACGAAATCAACCATTTCTTCTCCCACCGCAACGTTATTTAAAGAATCCGACGATTTTTCAAAAAAGAATCTACCTCTTATTATTCATGGACAAGGTGTGTTTATTTTTGAAAACAAAAACAATGACAAGATAGGATTTTCTTTCTACAATAAAGAAAGGAAAGATGGTCTCCGCGTAGAATTAAACACGTCAAATGTGATTGTCACGAGAATATCATCAAATAAACAACTAATTGATAGTAGCAATAATCAAGGATTGACAACAGCAAAGGGTTCTTATTATTGGTTTAATTTAGATTCTCAAAACCAACGATTGTTTGTGGGTATAGGCGAGGCACGATTAGAAACAAAAATATATACCTACTTATTTCCTTCAAGAGATACAGACGAATGGGAACCAAACAAGGCGTTTTTAGAGGGTATAGTAGAAATAGATATACAAGAGTCAACTATTTCACCCATGCGTCTTTTAAGAGACCCAATTACCACGAAGGTGCCTTTAAAAGTGAGAGACACTAATTTACTCACTATGGATGAGATAGCCCAAGGGTTGTATTTACCTAATGCCAACTTGCCGAATGTTGCTCAAAAGTTATATAATTGTGTGTCGGGTAAAAAGTTTGTTCTAGACGACAACAGTTTTCCAGAGTTTTCTCAGGCAATTGAATATAGCATAGCCACACCTGGATGCTGGTGTCATGAAACATTGCTTAATAAAAGTACCGAGTTTAACAAAGACAAACCTAATGAACTAGAAACGTATCTGAGAATTACGTTAGGAGAGAACGACGGCGAATCCCCTGGTATACCTTACGTGTTAGAGGTATGGCCTGTTGGACACTACTCTCCTATTCATAGTCATGCTGCATCACATGCGATCGTAAGAGTGTTACATGGCAGTATTAACGTAAACTTATATCCATTTTTGTGTGCCGAAAAGGACGGAATCGCGCCGTTTGGAAATGCGGATTTCGACAAAGATGATATCACTTGGATTACCCCAACATTAAATCAAATACATCAATTAAAAAATCTGGATACAAACAAAGATACGTGTATCACCATTCAATGCTATATGTACGATGAAGCGAATGAATCACATTATGATTATTTTGATTATATCGACGAAGATGGAAAAAAACAACAATACGAACCGGATTCAGACATGGGTTTTGTCGAGTTCAAAGAAAAAATGAGAAAAGAATGGAAGAATCGTCCAAAATCACATGTATTTTCTACTATGGTCTGTAAGTGGTAAATGATTATGTATTATTTATCATGCGAAGCCAACAATGTTGACAATTACGTTTTCGCATAACGACGAATGTAGGGTGGTATGTATCCTGTATAGCCATTTTTGAATCTGCTCTACGTTTTCGACATGTATGACACGCAAAATCCAGTTCCTCATATAATTCCTGTATACCAGATGCGGTTCTAGATGTATATGATGTTTGATAAAAGGTATCTTCCTTGTATTCTTGGACCTTTATTGTCATAATACAATCAGTCGGATTGTTCTTGTATTCTTTTGATTTATTTTTATACTTGGAAAATACAAATATGGGTAATTGGTTAAAAACAAAAAATAAAAATAATGACATGTATAAATGGTACAAGTCATTATTTTGGCAGGAGGAATGGGTAAACGAATGAAATCGTCGTTACCTAAAGTGTTGGTCGAGTTCAAAAAAAAACCGATGATTGTCCATGTCATTGAACAGGCCGTTTTATTAGATCCGATTCAAATAGTGATTGTTGTAGGGAAAAATACCAGTCAACTGATTCAAGAAACAATTCAAAAATGGAATACTGAATATATTCATAAAATTAAGTTTGTTTTGCAAGAACCAGCATTAGGAACAGGTCACGCAGTGCATTCTTGTTTAAAAGAACTACAGCCTGACAACCAAACCATTATATTAAGTGGTGACGTTCCAAATATTAATTCAGAAACGCTAAGAGAATGTTTTTACTTACACGCCAAAATGAGCTGTGCCTATATTTTAGGTTTTATTCCTGCGAGCAACTATGGTTATGGACGTATTCTTTGTGAAAAAGAGTCATTAGTAGGTATTCGCGAAGAAAAAGAATGCAATGAGGAAGAAAAAAAAATCGTATTGTGTAATTCAGGTATTTATTGCATTCCTGCTCGTTTATTAATAAAATATATACCCCAGATTACAAATGATAATAGTAGTGGCGAATATTATTTACCTGATATATTTAATTTTATAGTAGAAGAGGAACAAATCTCAGTCAACATAAGCACACTTCCAAAAGAAAAAAACGCGGAATTGTGTGGAATAAATACATTAGAACAATTGAAAGAGCTCGAAGAGACATGTTAAGTTATTTGAACACGTCATAATATCACATTAACATACATTTATTAGCATAACTACATGTTAATATAAACAAACTGTTAAATAATTTGGTTTATGCTGTTATTCCAAAAAAACGTTTTTTTTTGTTTCGGCAAAGTATTTTCAGCAAATCAAAAATGGACATTTTAAAATGTCCATTTTCTATTTTCCATTTGACTTTTGTGTAAAGAGAAAAAGTGAAAAATGGGTTTAGAGCATAATGCTCTTATTTCCATTTTTGGATTTTTGAAACGAGAGCATAAGGAAAAAAATGATTTTTCAAGAAAATCATTTAGGAACTTTTTCTGTTTCCAATATATACAAAAATGGAAACAAAATGGAAACAAGAAAAGTTCCAAAAAATACCCGAAATATTTAATTGTGAAAAATGTAGATACGTTACGAGTAGAAAAAGTCAATACGACCGCCACATCACCACAGCTAAACATACATTCTTAGTATTCGGAACTAAAATGGAAACAAAAAAGGTTCCGATTGAATCGTGTGCTATTTGTGATAGGATATTTAAAAGTCGTTCAGGATTATGGAAGCATGAAAAAAAATGTAAGGATAATTCAATTGATATCAACGACAATCAACACATTGAAGTGAGTAATAGCGATAGTATAGATAATACACAGCCAGAGATAATGACAATGTTTCAAGATATGATGAGAGAAAACCAGGACTTGCGCGAATTATTGATAGAACAAACTAAGCAATCGCAAGAGGTAACGCAAGATATGCACCAGAAGATGATAGAACTGGCAAGTGAAAATAAGGTGGTTCATAATAACAATAATACGATAAACAATACGAACAATCGTTTTAACCTGAACTTTTTCTTAAACGAGCAGTGTAAGAATGCGATGAATCTATCAGATTTTCTGAACAATATAGAAGTGAACTTAGAAGATGTAAGCAATGTTGGACGATTGGGGTATGCCGACGGAATCAGTAGAATTATCATAAATGCACTCAAGGATTTGGATGTATACGAGCGCCCCATTCATTGTAGCGATATCAAACGAGAGATAATGTATATCAAAGACAATGATATATGGGAAAAGGATAATGATATAAAGTACCATATGAAACGTGCTGTAAAATGTATCTCTCATAAGAATGTGAAAAAGTTAATAGATTGGCGAGATGCGCATCCAGGATGGTTAATATATGATAGTAAAGAGGAAGCCGAGTGTTTACGCATAACAAATGAAAGCATGGGTGGATATACTGACGAAGAGAATGAAAAGTTATACAAAAAGATGTTCCGTAAGATTGCTCATGAAACAATAATAGATAAGTCCTGTTTTACTATTCAATAATAAGATAACTACAATAAGTATAAAACCATATTTTGATTATATTATATGATGGAGCAGGTTTGTTCAAAACAAATAACAATAGAAGTTCCGTATAACAAAGAATTATATGATTTTACAGATTTCTCTCCTGAAGAGAATTATGTGATATTAAAAACAGGCGTAGAGTCGTTAAAGATGAGTAAAAAGTTGATAAGGAACTCCACACACGCAACAATATATGAAAGTGTCTATTCTGAGTTTCTCTCAAAGATGGAAGCATCAAAAGAAGAAATAGATAAAAAGAGTTTGGAGTTACTTGTAGAAAAAGAAATTATGACAAAATATAAAGAAGAAGAATTAGACCGTGTACAAATAGAGATAGACAAGATGATAAAATATAAGATGGATAGTTATGAGACGTTGCGGATAGAAAAAGACAAGGATATTCAAAATCTAAGCGATAGTTTGTTCTCTCGTGAGAAGGAATTAATAAAGTTAAAAGAAGAAATTAGAATGAAAGAGTTAGAAATATCAAATATAATTGATAAAGAAGTAAATGAGAAAGTAAAGATAGAGAGAGACAAACAAAACGAAGCAATCGGCGACGTTTTAACTAAAAATAAAGCACTATTAGAAAATATATCTCAAAATAGTGGTACTAAAACGTCAACCGAGATAGGACTCATTGGAGAAAAGATATTCGGGGAGATAGCAGAGACAACCTTTCAAGATTTCGATGGTTTTGAACTAGTTGACGTTCATAAGCAGACACATAAGGGTGATTGGCATATAAACATAAAAGAGTTGACAATCATGGTGGACGCGAAATCATACAAACGAAAGGTAGATATAACACAGCGAGAAAAAATCAAGAACGATTTGAAGCAGAATCAACACATTCATTTTGCTTGGTTAGTTTCTCTCAACACAAAGATAGATAAACAGGATAATGGTATATTTATTTTTGAATGGATTTCGGAAAAGCAATGTATAGTGTATATTAATAATTTGTTATCTATTGAAGATCCGCATAGTATTTTGAAAACCATTTATTTTTTGTGTAAAGAGAATTATAATCGAATTGTAAATAGTAAATTAGATACAATAGAGATAACCCGAATGCGCGAGCATCATCATATGTTGAACGATAAAATAACATTGTTGAAAAAAAGAGTAAAGGAAATCAAAGTTTCAATAAATGGGTTACGAAATCTACATGATAATTTAGAAACAGATATAGTAAACTTGTTGAATACAGACTCGAACAATTTTATGAACAAATATTATGATGTTATCGTAAAATGGTGGGATAAAAACTTGGAAGAAAAGGAGGGTTCAAAGATTAAATCAACTATTATATGGAATAGATTTAAAAAAGAGAATGAAGAATTGGTGAAAGAATTAGATGTGAATACATTCAAAGAGATTATATGTGCCTTTATATCAGAAAATAATATTATTAAATCTAAAAATAAATCTGGGGCTTTAGAAATTAATAATATAGACTGGATAGAAGAAGAAATAGTTATAGAGACTGAAAAATAATGCCCCGGTTTTAGTTGGGTTAATACGATTTCATTAGACAACTTAAAAAAGAAGTACAATATAGAGTTTGATACGTTAGTATTAGATTGCGAAGGAGCGTTTTATTATATTTTAATGGATATGCCTGAGATATTAAACAATGTTAATTTAATGATTATGGAAAATGATTATATGGATATAACACATAAGAAATATATAGATGAAATATTTGAAAAAAATAATTTTAGAGTAGATTACTCCGAGGCAGGAGGACTTGGACCATGTGAACATAAATTTTATGAAGTATGGAAAAGAATATAAATCAATGAGTTATAATAATAAAATAATATAGTATTCATATTTACATAGTGTAATGAAATATGATCTTAATTTAAGAAATGGAATAATAATTTTAAGACATGTAAAAAATGATGAGCAGAACAAGTTATGGAAACTATCGTATGAATGTGTGAGAAAGATATATCCAAAAATGAAAGTAATGATAGTGGATGACAACAGTGATTATAATTATATTACAGGCGAAGAAGATTTAATAAATACTACAATTATAAAATCAGAATATCCAGGCAGAGGAGAGATATTACCATATTATTATTTGTATAAAACTCGTATGTTTGATAAAGCATTAATTATACACGACACATGTTATATTCTAAAACACATAGATTTAGATTCTATGAGTTCAAATATTCGTTTTTTATGGTATGTAGATGGATGGTATGATACACTTTTAGAAGGAAATAATCATATTCCAGAAATGAATGAAGAATTAATAACATATTTAAATGATTCAGATAAATTATTAAAAAAATATAAGGAAAAGGAACACGCATGGCTAACATGTTTTGGATTAATGTCAATAGTGAAACTTTCCTTTATAGATACGCTTGAATGTAAATACAAATTATTTAATACGATGAATTATATAAAGAAACGTTTTAATCGTAGCGAAATGGAACGTGTATTTGGATTATTATGTGGACATGAAGACAATAATTTACTTACTTCTGGGAATCATGGTTCTATAAATGGGTCTATTCATCACTATATGAATACTTATGATTTATGGCCTCATATGGGAGAAGATGGCTTTAATAAGATGAATAAAATGATAACAAATAAAACAATGAATAACGAAATGAATATGATAAAACTAATAGGACAAGGGAGATAACATTGCGTATAAATTATATATTAATTGAATATATTATATATAAATGGATAGAGGAAATAATTTACCCATATCTCGTATAAATCTATCAATAAAACCAGTAATAGTATGTGTTGTTAAGAAAGAACAAAAATATATATATGAGTTTATAAATTATCATTTATTATTAGGTTTTACACATATTTATATATATGATAATGAAGATGAACCAACATATGAAAAACAATTAACCCCTTATTTCAAAGATAAAATAACTGTATTACATATTCCAGGTGGAGTGGAAAAGCATGGACTTCCTATTCAGTATGTAATATTGAGAAATTTTATGCGCAGGAACATTAATAGTCCAAAAATAACCCATGTTGCTCATATTGATATAGATGAGTTTATATGTTTGAAGAAGCATGATGATATAAAGGATTTCATAAACGAATATATAAAGACAGATACAAATAACGTGAATTGTTCTGCTATTGGAATGCATTGGAGACATTTTGGTTCATCAGGACATGAAACATATAAAGTTGAACCAAACACTCAACGATTTACTAATTGTCAACTAGAGTGTAAAACCAGAACAATAAAAGATTTATTTTATGCCAAAGATGTTGAATTATTTTTAGATGTTCATCATATACATCCATATAAGTATCCCAGAAAAACAACATCTGGTGAGATACTTCCACCAAGAAGTACCGCCGATTCAAAACAAGTAGATTATAATGTGATTCAGTTGAATCATTATAAATCTAAAACTCGTGAAGAGTTTTATATAATACGACAAAGAGGTTACGCTGATCGTCATCCTTGTGAAGAAGATGTTGAGAAAAACTTTAGAGAGTTCGATTTAAATGAAACAGAAGATTTTACGGCACGAGATTTTTATCAAAAGCATAATAAGTTACATATTATTAAAAACGATTAGACGATATATGGTGTCAAATATACAGAACATTGAAAAATAATATATGTACAATACGTAATATATAAATCATTTGGATTTATATATTATTTCGCACCACATATGGTCACAAAATATA
>Ga0209192_10002128_pt1 | contig 14683 bp, 12 predicted proteins | sample ArcticOcean_MG_C_11_FD_187433 | JGI IMG/M metagenome (GOLD analysis project Ga0209192, IMG submission 187433) | Marine microbial communities from western Arctic Ocean - ArcticOcean_MG_CB2_154 (SPAdes) (version 2) | ecosystem: Environmental > Aquatic > Marine > Oceanic | place: Arctic Ocean... | reverse complement strand
TGGATTTTCTGGAACTTCATAGGGAGAATCAATACCTGTATAGTTTTTAATTTTCCCTGACCTTGCAAGTTTATAAAATCCTTTTACATCTCTAGCCTCACAAGTTTCTATACTAGCCTTACAGTAGATCTCTATAAAGTTATCCTTAGAAATTAATCCTCTTGCTTCATTTCGATCTTTATTGATTGGACTAATAAAAGCAGTCATTACAATTAAACCAGCTTCCAACATAAGTTTGCTTACTTCACTGATTCGACGAATATTTTCAGCTCTACCAGCCTCACTAAAGTCAAGATTAGAATTTAAACCATGCCTTACATTGTCTCCATCTAATACAAAAGTCCTACAGCCTTTTTGAAATAATTTTTCTTCTAAGGTGTGCGCTAAAGTTGACTTGCCGGATCCTGAAAGTCCAGTAAACCAAAGAACAACTGAGCGATGATTATTAAGTTTATTGCGTCCTTCTCGAGTAACGGATGCTTGATGATAAATTATATTTGAGTTCTTCATATTACATACTAGGTATGATGTTTGGTGGGATGGGGGGAACTGATTTGTTGTTATAACTAGTTGATAAATAAGTAATTTATTTATATTGAATAGCGACAGTACTACTTATGGTACTACTATAAGTAGTAATCATCAATATGTATAGCCCATCACTAAAGTGTCTAGCTTACAATATTTAAGTAATAATCTTCCCATTCTATCAATATCTTGTTGGTCATCTATATCACCAAGTATTATATAGCTTGCCACTAGAACGAATTTCAAGGATTCTTGGTTTAATATCTCTTTATTAATTAATTACTATCGATTTACTATGTGAGTCATTGATTTATAACGATAAATATCACAATCCCTCGCATATTTATTCATACTTTCAAGTTACTGGTAAGTTTTAACTTTTCTCTTTCTTGGGTTTTTGCGTTTCTTTTCTAGAATTTTTTCCCTTAGCCATAATTTCTCCTAATAATTAGAATTATCTTACAGTAACTTTTCTACGCACCTTGAATGCCTTATTAATATATATAAAGACTTTGAAGGTACGGGGGGAGGCTCATTGAACTCGGCTAACTATTAATAATCCCTCCCTCTCAGATGAAACGAAGTTTGGACTTCTACCCCCCTTACTCTTGCTGGCTTTATGCTTAATGGCCTCCTTTGGTTTTTTATCTTCCTTGATTGGCTTTCTGATTGAAGCTATTGACCAGCTAGACTCTACCAAACTCCAATCATAACTCCGCCTTCGCTCGAGTCGTCCCTTTGTTTAAGGATACGTTCCTCATTGAAAGTAACTAAATTTTTTCTGTTAATCAATCTTTGCAAAAGTATGTCTTTTAATTCATTTCTCACTTCTTTGTATTCAGATAGTTGGCCAAGGTCATGAAACTCAGCTGGATCTTTAGTTAGGTCAAATAATTGTGGAAGGAAGCCCTTGAAATAAACATACTTCCATTTATAAGTTCTTATCATATATGCTCTTGCATCATGTGGACCAAGATTAAGAAATTCTCTTTGGTGATAAAACGCATAATCTATCTCACTAAAGACAGCATTCCTCCAGTTTTTTTGATTCTTTCCTTGCAGCATTGGCAGTAATGATTTGCCCTCTAGGCGATGCTGACTAGAAGTATTTTCAGTAGCATCTAAAAAAGTTGGTAGGAGGTCTATTGCTTCAACTAATCTTTTATTTCTAGTTCCCCTTGTTTTATTTGTACTTTCACTAGGGTCATATATTATTAGTGGAACTTTAACACATTGTTCATGAAAAAATTCTTTTTCACCGAGCCAATGGTCACCAAGATAATCACCATGATCAGATGTAAATACAATCATTGTGTCATCCATTTTTCCATTTTTTTCAAGAAACTTAAATAGTCTCCCTAAATTATCATCAATTTGTTTAATTAACCCCATGTAGCCAGGAATTACTGTTTCGCGAACCTCTTTTTTAGAAAAAGTTTTGGATACTTCGGTATTCATAAATGCTTCATAAACAGGGTGTGCATTTATTTTTTCTGAGTCATCTCTATGAAGAGGAGAGGTTTGACTTGGTGAGTACATATTGTGATATGGAGCAGGAGCAATATATGGCCAATGTGGTTTAATATATGACAAGTGAAGAAACCAAGGTCTTTCTCCAGAATCCTCAATATACTCCATCGCCTTGTCTGTCATATAAGCTGTTTCAGAGTGCTCTTCAGCAACTCTTGATGGTTTATTTGAGTTTCTTAGTTTCCATCCACTTAATATTTCCCCATTTTCACCTTCTGCAGAATTAGCCCATGAATTCCAAGGGTTCTCCCCTTCATACCCAAGTTTATTTAGCCATTGATTATATGAAAGGTTTTTATTGTTTTGCTTCTGATTAGCTGGATGAAGTCCGTCATCTCGAACATAGGGTTCAAAGCCTGGCTCACTAACAATGAGGCCGATTTCTGTATCTTTAGTAATGCCGAGCCGAGCCATTCCATCTTCATCTGGTTTCATATGAGTTTTACCAACCACTCCTACCCGCATTCCATCCTTGCTCAAGTAATCTCCAATCATGAGCTCACCAATTGGCAATGGAACTTGATTTGAGGTAGAGCCATGACTAAAAACTGTTCTACCAGTATAAGTACTTGCACGAGAAGGTCCACATACCGGCGATTGAACAAAAGCAGACTCAAAAAGAACACCTTTACTAGCTAATTTATCAATATTTGGAGTTTTTAAATATTGATGGCCATAGCAGGATAAATAATCCCACCTAAGCTGGTCTGCCATGATGAAAAGTATATTTTTAATTTTGGCCATAATTATTCATAAAGCAAGTTAGTTTTATTGGCTATACATTAAGCTAGGGAGATATAAGCATAATGCAGGAAAAGCAATAATTAGAGCAATTCGCATCACATCAGTAATTAAAAACGGAATTGTTCCAAACCATATGGTTTTAAGTGGAGTATCCTGCATTACGCCTTTAATTACAAATAAATTCATTCCAATCGGAGGAGAAACTAGGCCAAACTCTACAACTATAATGGCAAAGATTCCAAACCAAATAGGGTCAATACCTGCAGCAACAATTACTGGATAAAAAACAGGAATAGTTAGAAAAAGCATCGCAAGTGAGTCCATAAGGGTGCCTAAAATTAGATAAATAACACATATCACAAGAATTATTCCTAGAGGGCTGAGATCTAAAAAATTTATAAACTCTACAACAGTAAAAGGCAGTCCTGTAACTGTTATTAAAAAGTTAAAAACACTTGCTCCAGCCACAATAAGATATAAGGAGCCTACTGTTTTGATTGTAGCCCAAGTTGCCCCTTTTAAAAGTTTTACTGTTAATTCGCCTCTAAACATTATTAAAAGAATTACAAGCATAACTCCAACAGCAGCACTTTCAGTTGCTGTAAAAAATCCTAAATATAAGCCGGTCATGATTATTACAAATATAGAAAATATTGGAAGTACTTTTCGAATTGCAGAAACTCTTTCGGCTAGAGGCATTTTTATTCCATGACCACCTTGATCAGGATATATGAAAAGATAAACGCGAATTGCAAGCATATATAAAACCACAGCAATTAACGCAGGAATTAAAGCCGCAAAGAATAGAGCCTGAATAGATTGTTCAGTCAAGTAGGCGTATATTACAATCATTACACTTGGCGGTATGATAATACCTAAAGTTCCTCCAGAGGCAATCGAACCACTTGCAAGAGCGTCACTATAGCCATGCCTTTTCATTTCAGGCCCTGCCATTTGAGCCATTGTTGCTGCTGTTGCAATTGAAGAGCCACAAATCATTCCAAATCCTGCACAAGCTCCAATGGTTGACATTGCTAGGCCGCCTTTATAATGACCAACTACGGCATAAGCAGCATCGTATAGATTTTTTGAAAGATTTGCGCTATTGGCAAGATTGCCCATTAATACAAAAAGCGGCATTACAGAAAGAGAGTATTTTGAGACAGCTTCGTAAGGCGCGAATCCTAGAACAACCATTGCAGGATCAAAGCCTGAAATTAATGCAAAACCAACAAAACCAACAAACAACATTGAAATCCCAACCGGAACATTCAAGATCATTAATGAGAGAACTGCAGCAAAAGCCAGACCTCCATTTATTAATGAATCAACATCAAAATCCATTACAAGTTTCCCCATTCAGTTTTCTTTTCAGAAAAAGTATTTAAAAACCAAAAGATAATAGTAATAATGCTAAGAAAAAGTCCAAAAGAAATAATATAAAAAAATGGATAAAAGGACAAGTCAAGCTCTAGTGTTGTTCTTCCATCCTTTAAGAATGAGTTTGCAGATAGGAGCGCAGCATATGACATAAGGCTCATCATAGAAAACATTAATAGAAACTTAAAGAATAAGAGGAAATACTGAAAGCTCTTGATTGGTATGCCATCAATGAAGTCAGCGGAAACATGCGCATTAAAATAAAAAGCTCTTGGCATTGAAAGGAATGCAACAAGTGCCATTCCAATTTGAACAATTTCAATTGTTCCAGTAATAGGAGAGTTAAAAAAGCGCCTACCAATAACATCAAAAAAAGTCAACATAGCTAAAATAAATAAAATAATGCAAGCTACTATTGCAGATATATCTGCTATTTTTTTTACCATTTTATTTATAAAAAAATAGGACATATTTCGTTTATGAAGCTAGTCGCTTATCTACAAGTATTTCATGTAAATTTTTGGCAGTTTGATTTAAATGTTCTATTATTAAAGTACTAGCTAATTGTGAGTTTCGATCAACAGCAGCTTCAAATAAATCCTTATGTTCTTTAATTGGGTTTCTTTTTTTGGAGCTCATCGATGAAGCTAGAAATCTATATCTTTCAGATTGTTTAAAAAGGGACTCTCTCATAACAAGTAGGTTTTTTGACGGACATGAGTTTACAAGAGCTTCATGAAATTTTTTATGAGCAGAGGGCCACTCAATACTTGGTAAGCCAATAGCTTCAGATGATTTTTTTTCAAGCTTTGTAAGCTTATGGTGGGCAAGAACAAGATTAGATTCCCAATCATCGCCTCCAGCTTCTATTGATTTTGTGAGAGCAAGAGGCTCTAAAATACATCTTAGCTCAGTTATCTCTAAAAATTCTTTTAGTGATACTTCCGCTACAGTGAAGCCGCGTCTAACTTCGTTTTGAACTAGACCATCAGACTTAAGTTGAGTAAGCGCCTCACGTATTGTTCCTGAACTATATCCCATTTCAGTTTGCAGTGTTTCAAAGTCAAGTTTTTGTCCAGGGTTAAGAAGTCCTTTTAAAATAGCATTCTGAAGAATCGCATAAGCAGACTCTGCTCTAGAAAGGTTTGCATTTTCGATTCGAGATGTAAATTCTGACGAATTAATTTTAAATGTTTGCATATCTCTAAATTATTTAATTAATTGTTTAACTCAGTTTAAATAATAACAATCAATAATACAATGCTATTTTTAAAAATAAATATATTTTCGAAAATAATGTTGATTTTCGATTTAGAATAGATTAGTATTAAGTATTAAAAATTAATATCCTAAAATAAAAATGAAATTTATATCTTTTAGCATCGATAGCGAGCCTTGTTATGGAACAACCACTGGAAGCACTATTACAAACCTTACAAACAAAGTTCTTGGAGCTAAGACTTTAAAAGAGTTAATTTCAAGAGAGGGTATTTCAGAAGCAAAAAAATATGCCTCTAAAAATCCTGGAAATATTAATTATAGTGAAATAGAGTTTCTTCCACTTATTCCAGATCCAGGAAAAATCATTTGTGTTGGATTAAACTATCATGAGCACGTTGTAGAGACAAATCGAACCATTGAAGAGAACCCAGTTATATTTCACCGTTTTCCAGATAGTCAAACAGCTCATTTGCAGAGTATTCAAAGACCTCAAGCATCAACACACCTAGACTATGAGGGTGAGCTGGCAGTCATTATGGGTGATGCAGGTAGTCATGTTAAAGAAAAAGATGCTCTAAAACATATTGTAGGGTTTAGTTGTTATAACGATGGATCTGTTCGCGACTGGCAGCAACATACAAGACAATTTGGTATGGGAAAAAACTTTCAAAAAACTGGTAGCTTTGGCCCTCATATGGTTCTTGCTGAGGATATTCCAGACTATAAAGCTCTTTCGTTAGAAACGAGACTTAATGGGAGAATAATGCAGAGTGCAAAGCTCAGTCAACTAATTTTTGACATTCCATTATTAATTTCTTACGTTTCCAAGGCTTTGCCATGGCGCGCTGGAGATGTATTGGTTACAGGAACCCCTGGTGGGGTTGGAGCCAAAAGAAAGCCCCCTGTTTTTATGAGGCAGGGAGATAAGGTAGAGATAGAAATCTCAGATATTGGGATATTATCCAATCAAATTAATGATGAGATAATTCAACATTAATAATAGTAAAACTAAAAAGGAGAAAATAATATGTTAAGAAAAATAATGACGTTTTTTACGCTAGCGGCTTTGACTTTTGCTTTTAGTGGTTCTGCAATGGCGGCAGATCCTATAAAGCTAAAAGTTGCAACTTTTGAGCCAGGTGGCGCATTTATCGCAAGCAAAATTGTAAAAGCTTGGGCAGACAAAGTCACAGCTGAATCAAACGGCGGCTTAGAAGTTAAGGTATATGCAGGAGGAGTTTTAGGTGGACCACCAAAACAATATGATATTGTCAAAGGTGGAATTGCAGATATTTCTTGGACTGTACTTGGTTATATTGGGAATCAGTTTCCTTTAGCTCAAGTTGTTGAATTACCATTTTTAACAAGAACATCTAAGGCTGGAACAAAGGCTCTTAATACTCTTTATGAGGAAGGGTATCTTGATAAAGAAATGGAAGGAATTAAACTTGTAGGACTTCATTCTAACCCAGCATACCAGCTTCATATGAGAGACAAAAATGTTTTAGAGGCATCTGATCTTAAGGGTATGAAAATGAGGGTTCCAAGCAAAATAGCAGGATCTATTCTAGCTAAGCTCGGCGCAACTGGAGTTTCAGTGCCAGCACCAGGAACTTATGAAGCACTTCAAAAAGGAGTGGTAGATGGCACACCTTTCCCTTATACTGCAGTTGGTTCTTTTAAGTTATACGAGGTTACAAAATACCATACAGAGGTTAATATAACCAATGCAACTTTCGGTCTGATTATGAATGAAGACAAATATAATAGCCTTCCTGATAACCTTAAAAAAGTGATTGATAACAATAGTGGTCATGCTTTTGGTGACTGGGCAGCGGAGCTGATTGATGCTCAAAATACAAAGCTTAAGGCTGAGATTGCATCACTCGATGGGCATGTAATGTCTAAAGTTTCAGAAGGTAGCCTTCAAAGGTTTAAGTCTATTCTGGCTCCAGTTGAGTCTGATTGGTTAGCTGAAATGGAGAGTAGAGGTCTAGATGGCAATGCTGTTCTTAAAAGAGCAAGAGAAATTATAAACAGCATAGATGGCTAATAAAGCATAAAACAATAAGGGCTCGCTTTTTTCATTGCGAGCTCTTTTTTGGAGGTTATTTAGATGGCTATAAATGCCCTTAGTTATATTGGAGTAAACTCAAGCAAACTCAAAGATTGGGCTGAATATTCTCAAAAATACCTCGGTATGCAACTGGTTGATAGAGGTAACGGAAATCTTAGTTTTAGAATGGATGACCAAAAACAACGTTTAACAGTAACAAAAGATCCAAGCGAAGGACTGGCCTTTATGGGCTGGGAAGTTGAATTTAAGGAAGACTTGCAAATTTATGCTGCAAGACTTGAAGCGATTAATATCCATGTAACCTATGGCAAGTCAGATTTTTCTGATAAGCGCTTTGTTGAAGATTTAATTTATTTTAATGATCCTCAGGGAAATCGTATCGAGCTAGTTTATAAGCCAATGAAGGAGTCAGATCCGTTTGTTCCAGGACGTTCTACTTCAGGCTTTAAAACTGGAGCTTTTGGCATGGGGCATGCAGTTATTCATGTAAAAAATGTAGAAACGCTTATCCCTTTTTATCGGGATATTTTAGATTTTAAAATTAGTGATTATAGTAACACTCCAATTTCATTATGCTTCTTTCATGTTAATGGCCGCCATCATAGTTTTGCTTTTTTTGGCTCAAGGCAGACTGGTTTCCATCACTTTATGATTGAATATAATAATCTTGATGATGTGGGTCAAGGTTATGATTTATTACAATATAAAGATAATGCAATTGCTTATACAATGGGAAGACACACAAACGACTATATGACTTCCTTCTATTCACATTCACCATCTGGTTTTTTTGTTGAGAATGGATGGGGTGGAAGAATCATTGAGCCAAGTTCATGGGAACCTATCGAAACATTCGAAGGGCCGAGCTTTTGGGGACATGAACGCCTTTATCTATCTGATGAAGAGAGGCTAAAGTTCCGCTCAAAAAGACTAGAAACAGCAGCTGAAGGTAAGCGAGCACCTTTACTAATTGATTGTCCATGGCTTTACTCCCAAGCGACTCAAAAAAAATAAAATATTAAGGCTAATTTAATTATGGAATCTTATGATGTTGTTATAGTTGGGCTTGGGCCGACAGGCGGCACATTGGCAAATCTATTGGCACTTAACGGCCTATCTGTATTAATCCTTGAGCGAGAAAAGAGTATTTACAACCTCCCGCGAGCTGTTCATTTTGATGATGAAGTTATGCGTGTTTTTGAGTCAATTGGAATTTCAAAAAGCCTTTCAAGGAATATAATTATTAATAAAGGTACTAAGTTTGTAAATGCACAAAACGAAGTTGTTCTTGATTGGCCTCGTCCTCGATCCATTACAGACAATGGTTGGTATCCAAGCTATAGATTTCATCAGCCGAATCTAGAGAGGCTTCTTCGCAGGCGTTTAAATGACTTTAAAAAAGTTTCCATCAGGCGGAGTACTCAAGTGGTAAAAATCATGAATAGTGATAGTCATGTTGAGACCACTATTGAAGACAAGAAAACTAATAAAATTTATTTAATAAAATCAAGTTATGTTGTGGGCTGTGATGGTGCTGGGTCAATAACAAGAGAAGAAATGGGACACAAACTTGAAAATCTTGGATTTACCCAAAAGTGGGCAGTAGTTGATTTAGTTTTAAAGAAAGATAAAAAAGAATTAGCCGACAGAACTATCCAGTACGCGAACTCTGAACGGCCAGCTACATACTGTCGAAACGTTGGAAAAAGGAGGCGTTGGGAGTTTGCTATCCATGATCATGAGAATGAAACAGAAATTTTGTCAGACAAGTATATTTGGAACTTCTTAAAGCCGTGGCTATTGCCTCATGAAGCTGAACTGGAAAGAAAAACAATTTACACGTTTCAATCTGCTATTGCCAAGAGATGGAGAGCAGGCCGTGTTTTTATAGTTGGTGATGCAGCGCACTTAATGCCGCCATTTATGGGCCAAGGAATGTGTTCTGGAATTAGAGATGCTTCGAATTTAGCTTGGAAGATTAATCTTTGTCTAAAAAATAATCACAATGAAAGGCTGCTCGACACATATCAATCAGAACGCTTTTCAAATGTTGAAGAGTACATTCAAACAACCATGAGAATGGGTGAGTTTGTTAATGATATTGGTGCTTCAAAAATTACAAGTAATATTGTAAAAGGGCCGGATGGAGCGATGAGCATGAAATCAATTCAACCTAAGCTTGGAAGTGGTCTTGGGGTAAATGCTGATAAAAATAGAGGTAAGGTGTTTCCTCAATTAGTAATGAAAAACGGTAATAAACTAGATTTGAGTTTTACAGGTCTTCCAGTTTTGCTTTTAGCGGAAGAGTTAAAAGACATTAATGTTACTAGTAAGATCAAATGCTTTTATGAAAGTCAAATTCCAGGTTTATCAAAAGTACTAAGAAACTATAAAGCTAAAGCAGTTATTGTTAGGCCAGACAGATTTGTTCTTGAAACATGCTCCTCAATCAATGAATTAAATGATTTTGTTAAAAACAAATTAAACGAATTAAACATTCTTTAATTTAGATTCTGTTAAATAATGGAGAAATAAAAATGCCTTTTTACAAACCCAATGAATTGCCAAAATTAATGGTGTCACCAAATGGTTCCAGAAAAATGAAAAAAGACCACCCAGAGATACCTATGACAATTCCAGAAATTGTTAATACTGCTAAAAATTGCTTTAATGCTGGAGCAGGTGCAATACATTTTCATGTTAGAGACGAAAGTGGTAAACATGTTTTAGATTCTGGACTCTATAAAGAGGCGCTAAAAGAGCTGGAAAATGAAGTTCCTAAGATGCATCTTCAGATCACAACGGAGGCTGTTGGTCGATATTCGCCTGAAGAAATGAGAAAGCTTGCTTACGATGTAAATACTCCTGGAATCTCAATTGGAATTCGTGAGTTAATACCTTCTTTTAAGCCCACAGTCGAAGACATAAAGATATATCAGCACCTTAATGAAAAAGAAACAAAAATACAGCATATTTGTTATTCTCCTGAAGAGGTTGACTTGCTTGCACTAACCCTTAAAAAAGCAGGCTTAAATGAACAAAACGCATGGTGTTTGTTTGTTATTGGCCATTACTCTGGAGAATTAAGCTATCCGAAAAATATTCAACCATATCTAGATAAAGTAAAAGAAAATCATGTATTAGCTGATTGGGCAATTTGCGCGTTTGGTAAAGAAGAAGCGAACTGTATTGAAAAAGCTATATCTCTAGGTGGAAAGGTAAGAGTAGGGTTTGAAAACTCACTTTTTATGCTTGATGGAGAAATTTCTCCAGATAATGAAACAAAAGTAAAGGCAGTAAGCGCCCTTTTGAATTAGTACATTTAAATATAAAGAATTAGTTTAATTCGTTTTTTTTACTTCCAATTAGACTTTATCAAATTTGATAAATATCTACTATCACTCGCATATATATTCAGACTTGGAAGGTACGGGGAGGAGCCTATTGAACCCGGCTAACTATTAATAATCTCTCCCTCACATATCAAAGAGGATTTGGATTTTTACTAAGTTCAAATTGAAATGAAAATCTGGCTAGGATGCAATGGGTAAGAAATATTCTAAGCCAATGTAACTTGACCCTAAATTAAGTACGCAAACTTGTTTCTATGGCTACTGGGTCTTTCTTTAAACTCTCACGAATAAAAATAAAGAGACCACTAGAAGTAATGAGTAACATTCCCACTATCGAGTATACGTCAGGTATTTCACTATAAAACCAGAAGCCGTTTCCAATAGCTAAAATCAACAAAATATACTCAAAAGGAGCTATAACTGGAGGGGATGCTATCCGATACGCCATAGTAAGCAGAATCATCCCGGCACTTCCAATCACACCAACTGCCAACAACAACAAAACGACAGAGTCGTTATAAAAAGTCCAGTCCCTTATAAGGTATTCTAGGCTTTTAGCTTGAGAGGGCTGGAATTCTATGAATGGTAATATCAACCAAGCAACAAAAGCAAGGAATACACTTCCCCAATACAAATGCAGCATCTGTTGAAAAACAGTGTCCTTTTCACAAGTATATTTAGCAATCAACATTGAGATTGAGTATGTAAAAGCAGTAAGAATAGGAAGCAGTGCAACTAGATTAAACCCTTGAGGATTAGGCTTTACAATAAATAAAACACCAATAAAACCAACAATGACTGCAAAGATGCGATAAATACCAATTCTAGTTTTAAATATGAATTTTGAAAATAGTGTTATAAACAGTGGGCTAATAAAGAATAAGCTGGTTGCTTCAGCTAATTCCATTTCACCCAAGGCAAAATAGAAACACAAAAAACCTGTAAAAAAGAGCAAGACCCTAGCAGTTGAAAGAAGTGGATACGCAGAACCAAAAGAAATAGAACGTTTGGTTACTTTAAGAAAAAGAAGAAGTATTAGACCGCCAATTAGCCCCCGAATAAACATTATTTGTATCAAAGATGCGTAATCAGAAAGTTCTCGGATTATAACGTCCTGAAAACTGAAAATCACCATTCCTAAGAGCACTAAAAAGATACCGCGTCTGTCATCGTTCATATGAATACCCCTAAATCCACCGCCTATTTGAATTGCATCATATTAAGTGCAATTGTTATTTTTAGCGCGATTATATTCCTGTTTATTGTTTTACGTATTATTATTTGAACGTGTATGAATTTTGACTCCCTTAGTTGTACAATAAATGGCATACTAGAAGGAAGTTAAAGACAGTAGAGACCTATACAAGAGACTGAAAATAATCCCAGTCAATCACTAAATCAAAAAAAGAAATTGCTGTTTTTCTGCTGATTATTTATACCTCCCTCAAGCATCAGGGGGATTTGAAATTATTAACCCTATTTTATTATTGGGTATATACTTTATTCAACTTGAATTTTGATTCAATTATGAAGAAACTACTCCAACTTTTAATTTCAATACTGAATTTATCTAACTCGTATGGGTTAGGGTTATTATTGATCGTTTTTATTGTTATTACTCTTTATGTAATATAGGTGTAACTTAGCGTTTGCTAGTAGTCAGGATTATTCGCTCTATTGCTAAAAGTTTTAAAGTGAAATACAATCCCTAAAAGTTAGCCTTTCTTAGGAGTTATGAGTCAACTTAAAACAAAATTTGAGACAGATGGTTTTTACTCGCCTATTTCAGTGATTGACGCTGAAACAGCAAATTCCTATAGAGAGATACTTGAAAGTGTTGAGCAAAGAATAGGCCTGCTTAATTATCGCTATAAGATTCATACTGCACTTGATATTGCTTATAAACTAGGTACCAATGACAAGCTTCTCGATAAAATTGAGGAGATTTTAGGTCCAAATATATTACTTTATAATACTTCCTTTGTTATAAAAGAGCCAAAATCAAAAACGCACATAAGCTGGCATCAAGACCTTACCTATTGGGGATTTAGTGATAATAAACAGGTTGCGGCTTGGGTTGCTCTATCGGATGCGACTGAAGAAAATGGATGCATGCATATGATTCCGGGTAGTCATAAAAAGGGTCAAGTCGCTCACAAAACATCCGGCGATGAATACAATCTTCTGCATCATGGACAAACGATTGAAAATGCTTCTGATGATGACTCAATTCCTTTGCCATTAAATGCTGGCGAAGCCTCCCTTCATCATGGCTGGACGATGCACTCCTCCTTTCCAAATCAAAGTAATGAACGACGGATTGGAATAAGCATAAATTATATTTCAACAGATATGTTTCAAACACATACTGATAATGATTCTGCTATGCTAGTTAGAGGTGTTGATAATTTTAATCATTTCAAGATTGACCATCCTCCAACAAGAGAATTTGATGAAGATGCCTGGATCGAGCTTCAAAGAAAAGAAGGCCTAATACATGAAACCTATAACAAAATGAGGATTGACTAAATAGAATACCTATGTATTAGCTAAATATTAATAACCTCCCCGCTCATCTGAGAGGATTTGAGCTTAATTTCATGCTGACTTATAATAAACAAAATTTTACTCATTCTAATGGCTCTTTTGATTATCGTACTTCTATTATTTTGCTTTCTATAAGGAAAGATTGTTTATGTTAAATCCCCTTGAAACGACAACTATAGGTTCTTTTCCCAAGCCAAGTTTTGTGCCTGTTCGAGATTGGTTTGATTTGGCCCGTGAAAAAGGAGCCATGGATACAATTGAAACAACACTCCAATATAATCTGGATATACAAAAAAACAGAGACACCCATGAGCCTCTATTTTTGAAAGCTACTAAAGAAATTTTAGACATCCAGCTTCGCGCAGGCGTTTCAATTCCAACAGACGGCGAAGTGCGACGAGAAAATTATATCCATTACCATTGTCGTCATTTAGAGGGTTTTGATTTTATGAAGCTTGAGCGACGTATTTTAAGAGACGGCGCTTATGAAACCGATTTGCCGGCAATTCGAAGTAAAATTAAACATTCTGGAGCAAATTATAGCGTTCATGACTACTTAGCAAGTCAGGCCTTAACTCCGAGAAATATCAAGTTTACTTTACCAGGGCCTTTGACAATTATGGATACAACGGCTGACTGCTTCTATGACGATCGAGCCAAGCTGAATGCCGTCCTCGCCGATTCAATAAACAAAGAGGTGCTTGCCCTTGTAGAAGCGGGCTGTAGGCATATCCAAGTTGACGAGCCTCTTTTTGCGCGCTCAGTAAAAGATGCTTTAGATTTTGGCATGGAGGGCTTAGAAAGGTGCTTTCACGGCGTCCCTAAGTCGGTTAGCAGAATTGTTCATATGTGTTGTGGCTATCCCGAGCACTTGGACGATTTTGATTACAAGAAGGCTGACCCACTCAGTTACCATCACCTTAGCAAGGCGATTGATGAAGCAGCCTTTGATCAAATATCAATTGAAGACAAGCATTGCTGTAATGACCTAGGTTTACTAGAGAAATTCCAACATAAAACCGTTATATTTGGCTCTATAGCAATTGCATCCAGTCACCTAGAAACTGTCGAAGAAGTCGTTGATAGGCTTAAAGATGCCCTAGGGCACATTGATAGAAATCGTCTCGTGGTTGCGCCAGATTGTGGGCTAGGACTGCTTTCTTCAAAATTAGCAGAGGAAAAATTACGAGTAATGTGTCAAGCGGCAGCATTGGTTTAACTTTATATAAACCCTCCCTCACAGATGAAACGAAGTTTGGACTTTAGTTCTAATTGACTTATAATCCCAGTGAAATGATCACTG
>Ga0209192_10002124_pt1 | contig 14714 bp, 16 predicted proteins | sample ArcticOcean_MG_C_11_FD_187433 | JGI IMG/M metagenome (GOLD analysis project Ga0209192, IMG submission 187433) | Marine microbial communities from western Arctic Ocean - ArcticOcean_MG_CB2_154 (SPAdes) (version 2) | ecosystem: Environmental > Aquatic > Marine > Oceanic | place: Arctic Ocean... | reverse complement strand
CTAAACCCTAACCCCTAAACCCTAAACCCTAAACCCTAAACCCTAAACCCTAAACCCTAAACCCTAAACCCTAAACCCTAAACCCTAAACCCTAAACCCTAAACCCTAAACCCTAAACCCTAAACCGTACTTGTTTTTTCAATCGCTCCCTGCTAGCTAGTCGTTTCTCGCACTACACGCGCAAGAACGGATTGTCGTCCGCTCCCGGTGGAATCGGCACGGGCGCGAGGTCACAAACGTGCGTCGACTTATTCGCAATCTGTTTCGTGTTGCGAACTAACCAATCGAAACGCGTTCGGCGGGAAGACGAATCGAAAACGGCGTCGTCGTCGTCGCGGCGCGAACCCGACGGCGACTTATCATCAATGTACGTAGACCCAGGGTCTAACGAACCGTCACTCGTGTCGGGAGCAACCCCCGCGTTGTCCCTCAAAACCCGAACCGCGGTATCCATGTACGTCTGGTGAAACGGGACGTACCGCGCGCGAAGACTCCCGCCTGCGTTGCACCCGGCGCTGAAGGGCGAGTACGAAACGCAAAGCGTCCCCGCGACGTGTAAACAAGCCGCTTCCAGTTGGAGCTGGGGGACGTGACTCGGCGCCACGAAATCCCGCGCCCCCTCCGACGATTGGTCGACTTTGTACTGCGCCTGGTTGTTGAACGATTTTAACCCAGAGGTGGACCAACGGAACGGCGAGGCGACTTTGATTTCGAGCGCCACCGCGACGTGGTTTTTGGGAACCGCGGCGCACCACTTTGGATTTTCGAACTCGGTCGTCGCTAATCGAGGCGCGCCGTCGCACGGCGAAAAATTCGCCGCATCATCGCCGGTCATACTCGGTTTCCGTCGCGACGGTTTCTTTTTCGACGTTTTCTTTTTCGTTTTCTTTGCGCTCCCCACCGATGTATTCGTGTCCCTCCATGTCCCTCCTCCAGCATCCACCGCCTTCGCCAAAACCGTTTCCGTCGCGTCGTTTGAAAAACCAAACCCGGGAATGACCAAAACGCCGTCCGGCGACGCGGCGAGATTCACGTTCGCGCCGTGCAGCGCGACCGATCCGGTTTCGAACACTTTCGAGTTTGGAAACGCCCAAAGCACCGCCAACACCGCGGCGTTTTCTTGTTCCTTTCCCAGCGCACACGCCACCTCTCGGGCACCGCCGCACGCTGCGCCGATGGCATGTTCCCTCGCAATCGCCCACCCGCCCGGATTTAACGAAAGTAACAGCTCATCGGGAAACGCAGTAGGTAACGCGAAGTCGCTTGCCGCCGCGACCGCCGATAACTGCGCGTTGTATTTCGCGACTGCTTCGAGACATTTTAGCCGCGTTGCGGAGGTGTTGATACTCTCGTCAGTAGAGTCATTGTTCGGTCGTGTCTGGGTACACACCGCGTCTCGCGCCGCGGCGTCTCGCGCGTCGCGGGAAGAGCGCCCGCGAAGCGGCATGTTTAAGTGATTCAACGAAAAGTCTTCACTCCAAAACCCGAGCGCTAACGCGAACGTCGAGGTCGTGACCCTGCCGGCTCGGGCGGCGACCCATTGTGTTGTGTGTTGTCGTATGAATGGAAGCGTATCGTCGTCTATCACTGTTGTTTCTCCTTTTGTTTCATCGCACAGGTACTCGACGGGGGGTAACGCGACGTATCTCGGATGAACGCGGAGAGTGACTGCAGCGATTGCTCTCCATCTCACATTCGGAACGCGTTGCAACCGAACGCCACCGGTGTTTCTCCCTAAACCCGGTGCGTCATGGGTAGGCACGTCGTGAGGCGACGAGCGGGATGACACGCCCGCGCGAGTTTCCGCCGCCGACATGGCGGCGGGGACGCGCGGTCGGCGTGTGTAGGAGCCCCGCTGTGCCTACTTGCCTTCGTTGTGCGTTTTTATTTTATCGGACCGAACGAAACTTTTTTCACGTCAACGACTTTTCCGTTTCTCCTCGGGACGCGCAGACCGCAGGGCGCGAGGGGTCGACTTGGGCCCCTGACCGGCGGGTGAGCTCGCGACCCCCAGTGTGGTGTCGACCCATCGCGCGGAGGGTGTATTCCAAAGCACACCCAGGCGGAGCGGTTCTCGGTGAGGACGATACGTTTTCAAAAGGTGGGCACTTTGCATTCGTGTGATGTCCTCCTCGGAAGCCCCGTCCTCGGACGACCGGGACGACGCAGCGCGCGATGCTTGGACCCGTTCGGTTTCTGACGCGTCCGATGCCGGCGAAAGCATCGACGGCGATTCCGACGCCACGCTCCATGTCGCCGGCCGGGGAAACCCCGCGGAGCGGTTACCCGAATCTGATGTTAGCAATGAGGACGACGACGACTTGGCCCGCACAACCAACGTCCCGCGAAAACGGCGCGTTCGCCGCAAAAAAACACCTACCCCGCTCGGCGTGTGCCTCGTGAATTGCAAGTACCCGCTGTTACACGACATGTGCAAACGTTTAGGGTACTCTCCCGTCGAGGAGGACGGCGACTGGTGTTTATTTTGGACGGACACGAGCGTCGCGATTGAGCGCGTGATGCGGTTGAAAAAGACGCAACGGATTAACCACTTCGTGGGTATGCTCGAGATTTGCCGCAAAAAAGCCCTGGCGCGGAACTTGGCCCGACTCACGACCAGGCTTCCGGGCACCTTCAACTTCGCACCGCAAAGCTTCGTCCTTCCGGAAGAGCTGGAGGCGTTCATGGACGTCGTGAAGTCGAACAAACCAAAAACGGGCGGTAAAAAAACACAAACGAAAACGAAAACGAAAACGTATATCCTGAAACCAGACGCCGGGTGTCAAGGCAAAGGCATTTGCTTGGTCCAGACCGAGGCGCAAGCAATCGCAGCGCTTCGCGAGCTTGGCGTGCTCGGTCCCGATGGCGCCTCGGTGAAAAATCCTAACCACGTCAAGAAAAGCCAGGCGGCAACTTTAAACGTGGTGGCGCAGCGATACGTCGCCGACCCGTTTTTGATTGACGGCCGAAAATTCGACCTGAGAGTCTACGCGCTGGTCACTGACGCCGACCCGCTACGCGTATTCGTGTACAACGACGGCCTCGTCCGGTTCTGCACCACGAAGTACGTCCCCCCGGAAGCTGGGAACTTGAAAAATTCGCAGATGCACTTGACCAACTACGCGGTGAACAAAAACGCGGAAAATTTCGTTCGAGCGGAGGATGTGGGGAAGTCGTTACCGAAACCGAAAACGCCGGCGCAAAGGGCGCGGGCGCTTTTGGGGGATGAAGCGGAAAGCCCTGAACCAGGGTTTGGTTCTTTTGAAAACCCTGAAGTTGAAACCCTGGGAAACCCCAACCTGGTTGGTGACGGCGGCGTGGCGAGTAAATGGTCGGTTCAAAACGGCTTGAGGCCGTGGTGTTTATCCAACGGCGTCGACTTTGCCGAGGTTTGGGACTCGGTCTCGGACGTGTGCGTGAAAACCGTAATCGCGGCGGCGCCGTTGTTGCGGCACAACTACCGGAACGCGATGCGGCAGATGGAGAGTTTTGATGGGGTTGGTACGGACAAAGAAGAGAAGGACGGAAACGCCGCCGACGCCGGCGCCGGGTCGCTGTGTTTCGAGGTTCTTGGAATCGACGTGATGTTGGACGTCGAGTTGAAACCGTGGTTAGTCGAGGTGAACCACTCCCCGAGTTTCGCCACCGACTCGACCCTTGATTTGCGTGTTAAACAAAACCTCATCAAAGACACGATCGCGCTGATCGGTTTAAACGAAAAGGCGATACGGCGGCGGAAAACCGCGGAACAAAACGACGCGCGCGCGCGGCTCGGGGTTCCGGAAACCACCGTTTTGGCGCCGAAAGGGGGGGGAGACAACCGCGGGAAGAAATCAAAGGAAAAGGAAAAGTCCCCGGGTGCTTACCAGTTGGTGTTCCCCAGCCCCGATTGCGGTACCCAGGAGTCGTACGAAGCGTGTTTACGCGCGGCGAGTCACGATTTTGAGCGATTCGGCCAACACGCCAAAGCGCGGGACGCTTTGCGAGTCGCGTCGCAGGCTTCCAAGTTACGCGGCGCGGAGGCCTTGGTGAAGTCGCTGTTCCATGAGCGGGGGGTCGCGTGCCCGTTGGGGGACCGGTTCAAACGGTGCGTGGAAAAAGCCCTCGCGGCGCGTGAAAAAACAGGCGCCGACGTCGCGTGGGAGGAGGTCGATCCAAACGCGACCCGCGGAAACGGTGCCCAAAAACGCGCGAAAAGGCGGTCGCGTTCGCAAACAGCAAAAGTCGTGCAAACCGAGCAGCTTGCCGGTGCGTGTAGTGACGACCTGTCCGTGTCTGACCCGGAAGGAATCCGGCACGGAATCCCGATCGTCCCGACCGTTCCCGTTTCCTTGACTCGAGTTTCCATGTTTGGACACGTGCAAAAACAACCGCGAAAACCGCGACCCGCCGCGCCGGCAATAATTAACCTGCAAGGCGACGCGATTCGAGTTTTAATGGCGTCAAGAGCGTTAGAAGCCAAAGCCGCGATGGCCACGGCGCAGGCCAAGCGAATAGGCACGCTGTCCTTGGGGGCACGGCACGCGCGCGACGCGGTGCGGAGGTTTGCGCAAAAAACAGAAAAAGAAAAAGCGCCGCGGAGTGACTTTGGGATTTCGCCGCGCGATTCGGTCCGACCGAAAAACGTTTCGCGAACCCAACGCGTGTCTCATGACGGTCCACCCAGCCAAGCAAACACGGAAGGAAGTTCCTGTTTCGACGGGTTCGGGCTCGGGCTAGTGGGATCACGGCTTCGGTGAGGAGTGAGGGTTTCGTTTCTTTGTAGTCACGAGGCGCGGAAAAACTCGAGACGTTTCCTTGAAAAACACGGCGCGGGACATGGGCGTTTTTCGTCGCGCGACGTCGTCGCCGGTTTCACAGGAATCGGTATCCAGTAGGTTCTCACTCCGGAAAGGGTATGGTCGTATTTACTGAGGCTCGACCCGCGGGTCGGTTTCTTCATATTGATTTTTCTCACTCACCAATCTGCGCTCAAATTTACCAACGAAGAGTCGAAGAAGATATCGCTTCAAAATCTCCGGTCGTCGCGAAGACTCACGCCTCGTTTGCGCTCGCCGCCTTCTTCTTTTCGTAGCTGTTCTTCTGGTAGCAACTCACGCAAATTTTAGTTCCGGGCTTATCTTTGCAGTTGAGCCACAGACTAGTCGTACCTATCCCGCGCTTCACACACGTCGTCTCCGCGGCCGCGGCGACGTCCCCGCGGCCGCAGCAATGACCAGCTCCTGCGAAGATTACGGAACTCGAACGACGTGAGTCGAGACGAAACAGCTTGTGACTGGAAGTTATCATGCCTACGAAGTCGCCTGGGCAAAGAGAGAGAGAGAAAGAAAGAAGAACCGTGAAATCCGCACCTCCCGTTTGCTACACGGCAGGCAGTACCACTCGCCCTTCTTGAGCTTCGACCTATTCAATCGGCTTGTATTTGCCCCATCCTTACCGCAACCGGAGCACTTGCCACGGCTGGCAGCGAGCTGCGAAAAAACGCACCGCGGGTATTGGGTCAGGATGTGACGACACAAAGTAGATGAAATATTAACATGTGGGATCGACGCGCGTGACATACCTGTCGTTGGTAGCAAGCTAAGCATACCGGTTTGTCCGCATCGTCCCTGTTGCCTCGCCAACCACTCGTCTCCGTGGTTTCGCACTCGGAGCAGACCAGCGCGACGCCCTGCGGAGGAATGAAAGTTCGAGGTGAGTTTTACTCGCCGTTGACGGGCAACGAGAACGGTGCAGGCGAATGGGTCTTTGAGACCTCGCATCAATGCGGAGTGTGCGCACCTTTTTCGTCCATCGTTCGGCATAGTAGACCTTCGGAGACTCACTGTGTTTTTAAGTTTGCGTCGAAGAGCGTCAGCTGCATCGAAGAGCGTCAGCTGCATGGCAGGCGAAATCGTAAACAAGCGAGTACGAGGGAAGCACGCACCTGCGGGGAGTATATGCTTGGCGAGCGGCTTCGCCTTCCGAAGGTATAAACTCGTTGATCGGTGTCGTCGCCCAACGCCTGGGAGTTCGCGTGTCGCCAAGAGCACGCCCGTGCCTTCGTGTCCGGTCGAACCAGATGGACTGCTCGGTGTGCCGAAGCGCGTGCGGATTGACACGACGTGAAAAGAATCCGGCGAGCGCGGAAGGTTGGCGTGCGTTGTCTAGGGAAACGCGCGTGATTTCGACCGGCCGCCGGGTGCTGGCGGTACTCGTGTGCATCCGCGTCACCGCGTGCAGCCCGGCCATGTTGAAGCACGCCATCGTGCTTCGTCCGTGGCAGGGACTGTGGTCAAATTTTGCAGTTGGTGGAGCGAGGACTTGTGGGTCAAATCGGGGTTCGTCAAGTTCGCCGGATAAACCTTTGGGCGACGACGTGGCGCGGCGCGGCTCCCACACCACGAGACGCTTGAACGCAACCGCCTCCCCGGAACCTTCCCAGGATGTCCACTTTCACCGTTTCCGCGGGTCTCGCCACCTACACCGGCTTCCGCGCCGCGCCCCAGGTACGCGTCCGGCGCATCTTCCGCCGCCGCGACCGAGATGGCGCGCCCATCGATCGATGACCTTTTCAGGGTTTCAGGGTTTTGGCACCCGATGAAGCACCGAATCGCGCTTCACCTCCACCGAGACTGACCCATCACCCTTCCATTCCCCTCCGTTTCGTTCCCCACTCCCCATTGCAATCAACAGCGCGCCACCGCGAGGTCCGTTGCGGTTCCCAAAGCGGGGGGCAGGGTCGCCTTCGTCACCCAGGCGAACAAGAAAGTCGCGAAGAAAGCCAACGTGGTGCTCACGCAATCCGTGGACAAGCTCGGCGCGCAAGGGGACTTGGTCGAGGTTTCTGTTGGTTTCTTCCGCAACCACCTGGAACCCATGGGCAAGGCGAAGAAAGCCACATCGGAGGTGATGGCTGAAGTCGAGGCGCAGGCCGCGAGCGAAGTCGCGGCGAAGCAAGCGGAGAGCGCGGGCGCGAGGGCGATTGCGACCGCTTTGAAAACCATCGGGAAGTTCGTGGTGAAGAAAACCGTGGGCGAGGACGGGAAGATCTTCGGCAGCGTTACGGCTGGTGACGTGGCGGACGCGGTGGAACAGCAAACCGGCAAGGCGCTTGAAAAGAAAGCAATCACGGTTCCCGAAATCACCGCCGTCGGGATCTACGACGTGACCGTCAAGCTGCACCCGTCCGTCGTCGGCGAGTTCAAGGTGGAAGTGCAAAAGGCGTAAGGGTTGGAAATGCGGCGTACTTAGTCAGGTGTGAGTAGAAAGGTATTGAGTTATGATTCATAAATCCGGTTCACTCACGACGAAAGGTTCGGCATATACATTGTGGTTTTTCCGATTTGCGCGACACACAAACACTTACGGCGCTTCTGTTTGTATTTTCGTGACTGCTTATTTTCTCCCACGATAAATCGTCACGCAACTCAGCGCATGAATCGCACCGCGTCGAACCCGTCAGCGTTGATGTCGTACCCGACGTTGAACTCGTTGGGTCCGTCGTTGCGGGTAAGGTCGTTTGCGTTTGCGCCGCCGATAAACGAATCGTTCTCGTCGTCGACGGTCGCGTCGAGCGCCGCGTCGGGAGCGGTTCCACCAACCTGCTCCCGCGCCTGTGACAGCGCCGCCCGGGCGTTCGCCTCCGCTGCTACCCGGTACTCCTCGGGTAAAAGCTGGAAGTTCGTCCACGACTCGCCCTGGAAGAAACACAGAAGTACAATCGCACGTCCAAAAGGTTGGTAAAAAAGAAAAGGGCAAACTCTGTTAGTGGTTTTTTTGGGGGTGCGTTTCTTCGCGGGAGCGCGAGTCTCGCGCGCGGGGGACGCACCAGGTTGTACAGGGAGTCGAACAAAGTGGGCAGGCTATACCACACGGGGGCGAGCCACTGCGTGAGTCTTCTGCCGTTGCCGGAGCCGGTGGTGTCGAGGTCGTCGCTCCCGGTTCCAGGCGCGACGACGCAGAGCACCAGGAAAACGAAACCGGCGAAAACGGCGAGGGCGACCACGGCGGGGTGCGGGGACTTGCCACCTCTTGGGGCGAACGGGCCGACGCCGGCGGCGCCGTGCGACGGGAGCACGGAATTCGGAATGCGGGACTTCATCCTGGAGTACACGGTTGGGGACATGGGGAAGGGTAAGGACGACGCGCGCGTGTGGAGTACGGACCTGAAACAAACAACCTCGAGTTTTGGCGTTTTTTTTGTTTTTCGATCCTTGTGGAATCTCGTATCGACGAAGTACGTCTTCCTCGGTCGCCGGTGGGGGCACAAACGCGCGCGCCATGCGGCGCGCGTGCGTCGCGTTCGCGTTGGTCGTTCTCGCGAACGGTACCACGGGGAACGCGATGGCGGACATCGACTACGCCGACCTGGACGGTCCCTCCGCGAGCGTCGACGCCACCGCGCTTCTCCAAGCCGAGCTCGCCGCGTTTCTCTCCCCAACAAGGGATACCCCGACACCACCACCAAAGGTTGCGTCGCCACCAAAGAGCGCGCTGGATGGGACGCAAACGCCCTCGGTCGATACGTACGACCTTACCACCACGCTCGCGGAGTTCCTCGCGGTGCCTGTCGCGGTGCCTGTCGCGGTGCCTGTCGCGTCGCCGCCGCCCCCGCACGCGCTGGACGCGTTTCCCTCGGACGGGGAAACCCTCGAGTCGGTGCTCCTGGCGTCTTTGGCGTCGCCGCCGCCGCCACCCGCACCACCGCCTTCGCCGCCGCCGTCTCCGCCACCGCGTCCGCCGCCGTCACCACCACCGCGACCACCACCGCCGCCTCCACATGCCCTGGACGATGACGACCAAATTTACCCATCAAACAACCAACCGTTGTTCCAAACCCTGTTCGTCTCGCTGAGGTCACCGCCGCCGTCGCCGCCGCCGTCGCCTCCGCCGAAGCCGCCGCCGCCCCCAAAGTCGCCCCCCGCGCCACCACCGCCACCCCCAGGGTTCCCGCCCGAGCCGCCGTGGTGGGAAAGTGAGTGGGGCACGCTTCTTGCGCCGCCGCCTCCTCCGCGCCCAACCGCGCCGCCGCTGTACCTGCCCTGGCTCGCGCCGAGTCCGCCGCCGCCGCGCGCGAACGTCGCGCCGACTGCATCCACGCCAGCCTCGTCATCCCCACCCTCAGGTCAAAGTAGTCCATCGTCCACGCCATCAGAAGTGCGTTTGCCGATAACATCCTCAGTAGCATCAAACGAGTGGTGGGTAAAGGAATGGCGATTCCTGGAACCTCCTCCCCCGTCGCCGCCGCCTTCGCCGCCGCCGCCGCCGTCGCCGCCGTCGCCCCCCCCCCCGCCGTCGCCGCCTCCCCGCCCCCCCTCCCCACCGCCATCGCCCCCCCCGTCGCCCTCGCCGCCGCCCTGGTACGAATCAAGAGTCGACGCCATCGACGATTTCGACGCCGCGGCGCTGTCGCAGGCGAGCGCGAGGTACGTATCGTATTTCCCAAATCCCAACACTGTTTGCCCGTACAAGACTGACATTTTCTTTTTTTGTCTCAGTTTGGCCAACGCGTTCGGGAGCGGTTCGGACGGCGGCGGCGACGACGGCGCGACTCTTTTCGACATCGCGGCGAAACTTTCGCCAATCGATGCGCAGGGCTTCCCCTTGTCGGTGCCCAAAATCCCGAAACCCCCCGCGTCCCCGCCTTTGCCCGACCCTTTGCCTGTCAGTGACCCGCGACCCGACGTCTCGCAAGAAACAGTCGCCGCGCCTGGCACGTTGCAGTACGAACAAGGCGCGGTGGTTGGTAGCGCGGTGGTGGATTCGTGGGACCGACGCCCGACGTGGCTGGGCGGGAACGGCGGCGGTGGCAATTTGAACTCCTTGCGCGGCGAGACGGTTGACCCGAATCTACCGGTTGGCCAAAATAACCCAGCCGCGGCGGCGTTCGGAACCGCCGCCGTGGTCGGCGGAACCGCCGCGGTCGCCGCCCTCGGGCCATACGGCGCCACGACGCTGCTGTACTCGCTGTACGTGTTGGGGCTTTCCCGAATCCAAACACACTGTTTACTGCCCCTCTTTGAGTTTAGTAGTCATTAAAAGGAAGTGCACTACATGCATCACAAGTGCCCTGTTTTACCGAAGCTGGTGACTAATTGTACATACATCGCGATACAGTACACCCAACTCAAGACTGACACTTTTCGTGTAACAATCGCAGCTGGCGCGACCCCTCCATCGCGGCGTACGCGCTGCAAACCTGGGGCGTCGCGGATGGCCTGGTGTTCCCGGCGGGGTCGGGAAGGCCGTGAGTTAAGGAGTTGGGGTTTAGGGTATGGTGGTTCAGGTTATGATGCTAGGGTTGGTAGGATACTACGAGAGTGCTAGAGTTAGGTTTATGAAGCAAAGTTAAAAGGTGTACGTATGACTGTGAAGCGCGTGACTCGCGTCGCGCGAATTATGTCTCTTTGTGCGGCTGAAACAGGGAGCGACGCGTGACGTAAAGTAATTAAAACACGCGCGGGGCGATTCGGGGAGGTTTGAAAACGGCGCATTCTTTTTATCACGTGATTCGCTCTCGATTGGAGGTTTCGGGGTGGTAAAAAAATGACCCCCCGCGGTGGCAAGGGTGTCGCCGGCGCGCGATGATGACTTCGAGAGAAAAAGAAAACGGTCGCAAAACGCTCCTTTCCTTGAGTTATTCTTGAGTGAAATCCTCGTATAGTTCCAACGGACCGTTCCAACGGACTGGAAATGGAATGTGTCGTGGTTCCCATCCGCGCGCTGTGGTCAGGCACAACTCGCCGCCCGCGCACGTCGGCCTTGCCGCGATGCCGCGGTCGAGTGCTACGTTGCGCGCCGCGAAGGCGGTGGCGACCCCTGGGTCGCGTCGCGCCGGTTCTGACTCAGCGCGCCGCAACGGGAACAAGTCCCCCTCTTCCGGAACGGCCGGAGATCTCATCACGGCCAAGCCATCCGCGTTTCCCCAACGTGACCTCGCGGATTCCCTCTCTGTGTTCGCCGCCATCGACTTCTCCGCGGAGAAAAACATGCTGGAGAACGTGAGGTTGACTCCGCCGACCAGGGCGATGCAGGGAAAGGGTTCCAAAACGCCCGTATCCGCCGGGCGTCGCGCGCTCGGGGACGTCGCGAATCTCACGGAACGTCCATTGGAAAAATCACCAGACCATGCTGTACGCGACTGCAGCGCCGCGACTGGCGGCCCGTCCGTCTACCCTCCCCCCGCGGTCACAACACACGCGCCATTGGTGGTACCAAAATCACCCGCGGAAACTCTCGCAGCGAAAGCAAAGGATGCCGCGTCTGGTCTGCGTCGTTCTTCCATCTTTTCCCCGGCGGTTGATTCCCCGGCGCGGTCGTCTTCGGCCACGGCTGACGTTACCGGCGCTGTGATGCTCACACCCGTGACACACGCGCGTATCGCGAATAATGACATAGCAGTTGTGTCTTCGCGTAAAAAGCGAAGCGCGGAGCGCGCGCGTGTCATGGCCACGCACGCCGCGCGAGTCATGGACACGCCGAGCGAAAAGAGCGTGGAAACAAACGACGACACCGACGCCGCTGGGAAACACCATGATTCGCCGGTGGACCGCGTGATGCTGCACTACACGGAAGGCAAGGCCAGCGACGAGTTGCTTGATGCGCTGGAAATTGAGCTGCGAAACGCCAGCGCTGCGAGCGGGTCTGTGGGGTTTCTGGATGATGACGACGACGACGGTGTTGTTGTGAAACGCAAACCCGCGGATGCCGACGCGCCGACAAACGCGGCGACGCCGAGACGCGAAACTCTTTTCGACTGGACAAACCCGACTGAAACGGCGTCACCCGAGTTGGGGGGATCGCCTTTCATTCGCTTGGTCGCTGTAGATTGCGTGGATGACGACGAACCCGTTGATACTGAGGAGGGTGGTGATTCTCAAAGAGAAAACAGAGAAAACAACTCAGGAGGAAACGCGTCGGGCGGCGAAGTTTCCGGGTCCGGGTCGGGTGATTCCGGTTTTGGAAATTTCGGCGCCGGCGGGTTCGGGAGCGACGACTTGTTCACAGGCGACGGGGACGGGGACGGGGACGATTCAGGGAAAAACAACAACCTGAACTCAAACCCTAAAGCATCTGACACCTCAGTAGTGAAAACCCTACCCTCGCACGCGGGCGTCACGCTGGCCAATGCGCTTGGGAAGTGGCGCGAGGCGGTGGCGGTTGCTTCCATTGAGGTGGAGGCGAAGAAAGTGCAAAGCGAGTTGGCGGAAATCTTGCGCGAACAAGCCGCGGATTGCGACGAGGAGGTTAACCGGTTGACGGACGAAAACGACTTGTTAACTGCTGCTTTAGCGGCGACGACATCCGTGAGCGTACGCTCCCGGTGGAGACTCGCGGCGAAGGCGGGGGTACTGACGAAACGGTGCGAGGAACGCGCGGCGGAGGCGCGGCGGTTACGCGTCAAGGCGCGACGGCTGGAACAGCAGTTGCTGAAAGTCGAGGAACACATCACGAGCGCGGCGCACGATTTCGACCGGTTACGGGTCCGTTTGACGGAATCGGGGAAGGAAACGGAACGCGCGCGGGGTGGGGAAAGGGACGCGCGTGTTCGTCTGGCGGAGGCGCAGGCGCAGACCGCGGAGGCGCTTTCGCGAACCGAAAAGGCGTTTCGTTTGAAAAACGCCGAAAACGTATCGCCGCTCGGCACAAACCGTAGTCGTTCCGAATTGATCAACACCACGGAGAGGGAAAGAAAGAACGCCAAAACCAAGATCCTCGCCGAGCTGCGCACCGAGATGCGGGAAGAGGTCAGGGAAGAGTTTGGCGAGATGTTACGCAAGGAAGCTGAGCTAGAGGCGTTCGCGGAGGCGAAAGAAACCGCGCGCAGAGTGGCGGAGGCGTCGTCGGCGTCGAAAACCGTCGCCGCGACGATTGACGCGTTGCTTAGGAACGCGCAGTCGAAGCAAATGCGGCAAGTCGCGACCGCGCGGCGGGAAGCTACGGTGCGGGCTCGCGAGAACCTGCGCGAAGCGGTGGAGCACGGCGTCGATACGTTACGGTTAGGACACGATTCAAAACAAGGGGGGGTGGACCCACTGGAACTCGTTTCTTTAATCGCGGTGCACGCCCTGGAGCGGTGCGAAGGTACGTATTGCATTTCCCAAATCCCAACACCGTTTGCCCATACAATACTGACACTTTCTTTTATTTACATCAGCGCATCCTCACGGCGACGGCGCTCGGGCCTTTTACCGAGCCGCGCGCAGAGTAGAACTCGCGGCCAGGGCGTGCCAGCCGGAGTACCGGGCGAACACGGGTGAGGTGTCTCCCGGACTTAACAGCGGGTCGAAGTCGGAAAAGTCAGCGGGGAAAAGCGGGGGAGGGCGACAAGTTAGGTCTTGAATACGAAATCTTTTGGTTTTCATCTCAATCGCGTATCTTCCGTCGGGAGCGCACCGATGTCGCAATTCTTCGTCTTCAGTAGCAATCGTCAGAATCGCCTTCGAAATACTTCATCTAGGGCTTGCATTCACTGCAGATGAGTCGAAATTCACTCCGCCTCTCGTCCCAAGAGTGTGCGAAAGTATAATAAGCATCAGTAAACCTATTAGTCATCTTCTTGGCACAAATGTTGCACGCAAGCTTTGCTTCGCACTTGCAGAGTTTGAAATACTCGCCAGTGTCCTTGTTTTCTTGGATGCATGATGGACACGCGCAGAAGTCGTCCCGATCGTTATCACACAGACACCTCTCGCAAGACCGCGTTCCTTGTGGAATGTGGTCCGAGCACCAGACCTTCTCGCAGATGTTGCATTCGAAGGACAATGTAAGATCAGGAGATCCGTAATGCGTTCTGCAACAGCCTACTCCTGATTGGTTACAAAGGTTCTTTCCGCATCCCTGTGCCGCGCATTTGACAAGACCCTTTAGCCACTCGTCCGGACATACCGAATGTTCGGGGACATACCGATTGCCGCACTCGCAACTGATGGTCCTATCATCGATGTATTTGGGGGAGGAGGAGGAACACCCTCCGCGCAGCGGCGAAACATCACATTCATCGCACGAGGGTTTACCTCCTTCGTAATCGATTACGCACAGCGTCGTGCCGTGGCTGTCCACTCCACAGAACGGTTCGCCACAAGCGGCACACACAAACGGTCTCGCCCCCCAATCGTCATCATCATCGTAGCCGAAGTAACATATCTCCTCGCACGCGACGCAGGGCGCTAGCTTGAAACGCTCGGTGTGTACATCGTTTGCGTCGTATCGGAGAGATTCGCTGAGGCGCTCGAGCTGTTTGTGGGTGATCCCCACCTCATCGTCGTCAACGTTGGTCGTCGTGTTGATGATCAGATGCTTCTCGAGGCGCTTCTCCTTTGGACGGGTAAGAACGAAACGTTCGACAAACTCGACGAGTTCGGGAGCAGAAATCTCTAAGTCTTTCAAGAGACACGAGGTTCTCGAAAAAGACAAGTCTCGTGATATACCTGTCCATGAGAAGCGTCTTGAGAAAAGTATCACCCCAAGGAATGGCGCCGTGCAGTTCCAGAGTCTTCACGCCGTTCCCCGCGTACAAGACGATCTGGCGCAGGCGATTCTGAGCGAACTGAACCTTCTCGTTCTCCTTTGAAATCCTCTTCGCGAGGTCCTCGTCGATTATGAGGATCTCCTTCGGTTTTTCGTGAGGGACGCGCCGGCGACGTCGGGGGAAGGGCACACGACGTTTAGCTCGGGGACGTGGTGCGCTTCGGTCGTGGCGGTGGTGATACCACCGCTAGCACGAGTATCAG
>Ga0209192_10002120_pt1 | contig 14726 bp, 14 predicted proteins | sample ArcticOcean_MG_C_11_FD_187433 | JGI IMG/M metagenome (GOLD analysis project Ga0209192, IMG submission 187433) | Marine microbial communities from western Arctic Ocean - ArcticOcean_MG_CB2_154 (SPAdes) (version 2) | ecosystem: Environmental > Aquatic > Marine > Oceanic | place: Arctic Ocean... | reverse complement strand
TAAGGACCGGGCAACGCCCGGTCTTCTCTATTAATAACTGGACACAACAGTGACAGACCGAGTACGTATCCCGCTTCACCGTGACCCTAAAGCACGCGCTATAGCAATTCAATTGATTGCTTTATTTCTTGTCGTTTACGGTGCTTATTCTTTGTTCCAAACAACTGTTGGGAATTTGGTTGCTCGTGGCATACAAACGGGCACTAGTTTTTTTGATGAAGTCGCGCCATTCAATATTGGGTTTAGTCCACTCCTTGATTTTAAGCTTGGCGAGTCGACTTATATCGAAGTGTTCTTTATTGGCATCCAAAATACTATTTTGGTATCGATTCTAGGCATTGTTGCGGCCACAGTTTTGGGTTTTATTGTTGGTGTGGTTCGTCTTTCGCCAAATTGGTTGGCGTCAAAAGTAGCTCTTTGTTACATCGAGATCTTTCGTAACGTACCTCTTCTCTTGCAAATTATGTTTTGGAATTTTGCAATTTTTTTACCAAGCCTTCCTGCGCCGAAAAACTCAATTGAAATTGGTTCTTTTTATTTAAACGCTCGTGGCCTGCATATGCCCACTCCAATAATTGATAACAGCTCAGGTTTTATATTGTGGGCACTTACTCTTGCGCTCTTAACATTCGGTTTATTCATATTTGCCCGGCGGGCGAAAGTAAGATTTGAAGAAACGGGGCGACGTTTACCCGTATTTTGGATTAATTTCTTTGCATTTGTTTTTTGTGGATTTATTTTTTATAAAATCTGTGGCTCACCATTGGCTTTTGACATACCGGTACTGGGGCGGTTTAACTTTAAAGGTGGCGGGCAATTACCGTTGCCATTGTTTTCGCTTTGGTTCGCTCTGACTGTATATACAGCTGCATTTATTGCTGAAAACGTCAGGGCTGGCATTCAGTCAGTTTCCCATGGTCAGACAGAGGCATCTCACGCACTAGGGATGTCTCGGCGGGACACGGTGCGCCTCGTTGTTATTCCGCAGGCACTCCGGGTAATCATCCCACCAACAATTAGTCAGTTCTTGAATTTGACTAAAAATTCATCACTTGCCGTTGCCGTAGGTTTTGAGGAAATTGTTGCGGTCTGGGCGGGTATTTCACTAAATCAAACTGGTCAGGCTTTAATTATTATTGCTATGACGATTGCGGTTTATGAATGCTTAAGCCTGCTGACATCCGCATTTCTCAACTGGTACAACCGCCGCATTCAGTTGTCGGAGCTTTGAGATGATAGATGACTTAAAAACCTTCACCACTTTGCCGGATAGGGCGCCACCAGGCTCAGAAATCGGGCTTATCGCATGGATCCGTCAGAACTTATTTGGCTCGGCCGGCAGCTCGATTACTACGTTAATCTTAGTGTGTTTGTTCCTAATGTATTTGCCACCTTTTGTCGAATGGGCGTTGATAAATGCGAATTGGGTGGGTAATGAACGCTCGATTTGTGATGCTAATAAAGCGGGTGCTTGTTGGGCATTTATTGGCGTCAGGATGGATCAAATTCTGTTTGGCTTGTACTTTGGGGCCAATCCAGATCAGGTATGGCGTCCAGTCACCATCTTCATTATATTTTTTACACTTTTGATTCCTTTAATGATCGATAAGACGCCGCGTAAAGATATTCTGGGCATTCTACTGTTGCTCGTTTTTCCTGCACTGTTTTACGTTCTTATATACGGGGGTGTTTTCGGGATTCCGGTTGCTGATACGACTCAGTGGGGCGGATTTTTGCTGACGTTTGCGCTGGCATTTATCGGAATTCTATTTGCTCTACCGATCGGTATTCTGTTGGCACTTGGGCGGCGTTCAGAAATGCCCGTTATCCGTGCGATTTGTGTGACCTACATCGAGTTTTGGCGTGGTACGCCATTGATCACGATCTTATTCATGGCGTCTGTGATGCTGCCTCTTTTCTTTCCTGCGGGCGTAGATTTTGACAAAGTGGTTCGAGCAATGATCGGGATTACTTTATTTCAATCAGCTTATACTGCTGAGGCGGTCCGCGGTGGGCTTTCAGCTATTCCAAAAGGCCAGTACGAAGCCGCTATGGCGCTTGGCCTCGGTTATTGGAAACGAACTATTTTTATCATTCTTCCACAGGCTCTCAAGATCTCAATTCCTGCGATAGTGAATACATTTATTGCACTATTTAAAGATACGTCATTGGTGTCCATTATTGGCTTGTTGGATCTTCTGAACATGGCGCAAACAGCCTCTCGTTCGTTGGAATGGAACGGCTATGATATTGAAGGTTATCTTTTTGCGGGTTTCATTTTTTGGATGTTCTGTTTCGGTATGTCTCGCTACAGCCAAAATCTTGAACGGAAACTGGATACGGACCGGAGAAATTAACGATGACTATCGATACACAGGCAAATAGCATCGAACTTGGTGAAACCATCATAAAAATTGATGGTTTAAATAAGTGGTATGGCCAGTTTCATGTCTTGAAGGATATCAATCTTGATGTAAAGCGTGGTGAAAGAATTGTGATTTGTGGTCCGTCGGGTTCCGGAAAATCTACGCTTATTCGTTGTATCAACAGGCTTGAGGTGCATCAGGAAGGCTCTATTGTAGTCGATGGCATTCTACTGACTGAGGACACCAAGCATATCAATGATGTCCGAAGAGAGGTCGGCATGGTATTTCAGCATTTTAATTTGTTCCCTCATTTGACAGTGCTCGAAAATTGTACTTTAGCCCTTATTTGGGTGCGCAAAATGCCAAAAAAAGAGGCTGAAGAAATTGCTATGCGCTATCTCGAGCGGGTCAAAATTCCTGAGCAATCACAAAAATATCCGGGCCAATTATCTGGAGGTCAGCAGCAGCGAGTGGCGATCGCTCGTTCCTTATGCATGAATCCGCGGGTTATGTTGTTTGACGAGCCCACATCCGCTCTTGATCCTGAAATGATTTCAGAAGTGCTTGATGTGATGGTTGGGTTAGCTGAAGACGGTATGACGATGCTATGTGTCACGCATGAGATGGGATTCGCACGCAAAGTAGCCAACCGCGTCATTTTTATGGATGAGGGTCAAATCGTTGAACAAAACGAGCCAGAGGCATTTTTTAATCATCCTCAAAATGATCGTACGCGGCTTTTTCTTTCACAAATCCTTCAACACTGAACGCAGGGTGGTGTAAAACCGACTACCCGCCCTTATCATAGAAGTATTAGTCAATTAACATATTAAAGGAGTTCCTATGGCTTGGAATGAGCCCGGAAAAGACGACAGTGGCCCTTCTTGGGGAAATGGCGGTAACCGGAATGATCAAGGGCCACCTGACTTAGATGAGGTGGTGAAGAAGTTGCAGGAAGGGCTAGGCGGCTTCTTTGGCAAGTCTGGTGGCTCAGGGTCTAATGGGAACGGCGAAGGATTTACTCCGTCAGGTAAAATGCTGGGTGTCGCGGCTCTTATCGGACTGATTGCATACAGTGCCCTTGGCTTATATAAGGTTGATGAGCAAGAACGCGCAGTTGTTCTTCGTTTTGGTCAATACCTTGAGACTAAAACCCCAGGACTTCGCTGGAATGCCCCAATCTTTGAAGAAGTGAATAATGTGAATGTGACTCGTGTTCGAACGCATACTTCGCAGGGCGTCATGTTGACTGAAGATGAAAATATTGTGGACGTTGCCCTGGGTGTCCAGTACGTCATTTCAAATCCAAAAGACTTTCTTTTGAGCGTACGAGATCCTGAAGTATCTTTAACGCATGCTACCGATTCTGCAATTCGCCATGTGGTCGGTTCGGCTGAGATGACGGCTGTTATTTCTGAAGGCCGAGAGGCTTTGGGCGTCGATGTTCAAACGCGTCTTCAGTCTTATATTGATAACTATGGAGCGGGTTTGCGCGTCGTAAAGGTGAATCTCGAGAATAGCCAGCCTCCTTCTCAGGTACAGGCAGCATTTGATGATGTAATTAAGGCTCGAGAAGACGAACAGCGTTTTAAGAACCAAGCCGAAGCATACTCAAACGGAGTGATTCCTGAAGCGCGCGGACGAGCACAGCGTGTGATTGAGGAAGCGAATGCTTATCGAGAACAGGTCGTTGCCCAAGCGAAGGGTGAGGCAGATCGTTTCTTGAAATTACTCGCAGAATATCAAAAGTCACCTGAGGTAACGCGTCAGCGGCTCTATATCGATTCAGTACAAGAAGTCATGCAGAAATCATCTAAGGTGATGGTAGATGTCGATTCTGGATCCAATATTATGTATTTACCATTGGATCGTATAGCAGGACAGGTCGCTCCAGCGCTTGGACCTCAGTCGCGAGGAACATTATCTCAGCCTTCCGTGGGTGCCACGTCCGGCTCGATGACGCCGGGTGATATTCGTTCGCTGACTGATCAAGTTATTCAAGAATTGCGTTCGCGACAAACTAATGAACCAGATAGTGGGAGTATCCGTTGATGTCAGGACGTCAGATGACTATTTTGATAAGTTTGGTGGTGTTGTTGGGTATCGTATCCAATTCCCTTTATGTGGTGAATGAGCGCGAACGTGCGGTTATGTTGAAGTTTGGTGAGGTGGTCGAGACAGATATTCAGCCGGGGCTACATTTCAAGATACCTATAGTTAATGATGTGCAGCGATTTGAAGCACGGTTAATTACTTTGGACTCAAGCCCACAGCGGTATTTGACGGCTGAGAAAAAAGCACTGATCGTGGACTCGTACGTGAAATGGCAAGTTGCAGATGCGGGAACTTATTATACGGCAACGGGTGGTGATGAGTTTACTGCAAATAATTTGCTGACTTCTCGTGTCGATAATGGGCTTAGAAACAAATTCGGTGAGCGAACGGTGTTCGAGGTTGTCTCTGGCGAACGAGATGCTTTGATGGCCGAGATCACTAAAGAGCTTGATGATATCGCTTTCCGTGAGCTGGGAATCCATGTTTTGGATGTGCGGGTTAAGGGAATTGATTTACCACCTGAGGTATCCAATGCGGTGTATTCTAGAATGCGTACCGAGCGTGAGCGAGAAGCGAAGGATCACCGATCTCGTGGCCGCGAACTTGCGGAAGGTATAGAAGCGGATGCTGATCGTCAAAACACGGTTATTGAAGCTAATGCGTACCGTGAATCTGAGCAAATTCGTGGTGGGGGTGATGCCGTTGCGGCAGAAATTTATGCCAGCGCATTTAATAAAGACCCTGAGTTCTACTCATTTTCTCGGTCGATTCAGGCATATCGAACGGCGTTTTCAGGTAAGGAAGATTTGCTTGTCATTGATCCAAAATCTGAGTTTTTCAGATACTTGAATAATCCATTAGGTAATTAAGGGAAGGCACTCGGGTAGTTTAAAATTGCCCGAGTGTTTCGCCTGTCCGGATCGATTGTTCCGACTTTAAATTCTTAGCAAAGCCTCGTGTATTGCTTGGCAAAATTGTGATGACTGTAGATCCGTATTGAAACCGGCCTACCTCGTCACCCTGCTCAAACTTCAAATGTGCCCCTTTGTGGTAGTTCCAATGACTGATTGATTGACCCACAGGCGTTATCACGCCTGCAAATGTCGTTTCAATGGACGCAACGAGCATTGCTCCAACCAAGACCATAGAGAAAGGCCCATGCTCGCCTTTGAAGTGCAGAATTACACGCTCATTTCTGGCAAATACAGCGGGAATTGATGTAGTCGTAGACTCGTTCACTGAAAACAGTCGACCTGGAATGAAGGTCATTTGTTTGAGTTCGCCTTTCATCGGACAGTGTACTCGGTGATAGTCTCTCGGGGAGAGATAAATAGTCAGAAATTCCCCATCTTTATATGTCTGATCATATTCCTCTGTCCCTAAAAGTTCGGCCAACGAAAATTTATGTCCTTTCGCCTCAAGGCGAGCGTTAGAAGATAACTCTCCCAGACCAAAAATAGTTCCATCGGCTGGTGATGCAATGTGTCCTTCCCCGGCCATCGGACGGGCCCCTTGTTTTAGTGCGCGGGTAAAAAAGGCGTTGAAGTGTGGATATGCGTCAAGTGAGACGTCAGAAACCTCGTCCATTGAAACATTAAAATGCTTGATGAACTTTTGAATAAGAAAGTTCTTTATTTGTTGGTTTTCGCACAGGGCCAGTTTTCCAGCCAATCGTGAGAGTGGGTGTGCGGGTAAGATCTGTTGGATCAAGGTATTTACGTTTTGAGTCAGGTTCATGCGTCACCTCCCGTTAGGGTGTCGAGAATGCGTTGGAAAGATTCGAGTCGCCTCCTTGAGACATTGCCTTTTTCTACCGCATCTAATACCGCGCATCCAGGTTCTTGTCGGTGTCTGCAGTCTCGAAAACGACAATGTTCGGCAAATTCATTGATATCGACAAACCCCCGCTCAACATCTTTTCGTGAGATTTGATCGAGCCCAAAATCTCTGATTCCTGGAGAATCAATAATCGATCCACCAGCTTTGTAACCATAGAGTCTGGCTGTAGAAGTGGTGTGTCGACCCAGTCGAGTCTGTTTGTGCAAGTGGCCTACGCGGATATCTTCATTAGGCAATAAGGCGTGTATAAGGCTTGATTTTCCAACCCCCGACTGTCCAATAAAGACCGAACTCTTACCAATTAAGTACTTCGAAAGCTCAGCGAGTCCTCCGACATCTTTGGTCGTGGATTCCACTACGGTATACCCAAGCACTTGATACAAGTTTTTAATTGCTGCCAGAAAATTCTGATTTACGGTGGATTCTTGCATCAGATCAGCTTTATTGATTACGATCAAAGGCTTCATTCCAGCCACTTCGGTCGCTACTAGATACCGATCTAATAATTCGGGCTGGGGGGCGGGCTCAAGTGCTGAAACAATTACAATCTGGTCAACATTGGCCGCCATCGCTTTGATGACGCCCCGAGAGTCTGGTCGTTCGAGGACATTGCGACGAATTTCGCATGCGATCACTATTCCCGCATCGCTTGAACTTTGAAAGACTACTGAGTCGCCGGTCACTAGATTAGTAAGGTTGGCCCGTAAATGGCAATGAATGGCCTTACCATTTGGTTGCCCGAAGTCGTCAACAGGAACGACTTCAACTTGTTTTCCAAAGCGCGCGACAATTCTTCCAGGCTGTTCAGGACCTAAATCACCATTATCCAAAAGCCCTTCAACCTTCACTTTATGGCGAGAAACCCGGCTAAGCCGTTCCTTTTGAACCTTTTCTATACGCCATGATTGCTGGCGCGTCAGTTTGCGTTTGCTCATATCTCTATATAAGTGATGCGTGACTTCCTATGGATCGACCCCCATTATTGCAGGCATTGAAAGGAGAAACTATGTCTGATCCCTATGGTGATGCCGAATCGTCCCGTTACGAGTCCCCGGTGGCGTCACGTCGGTGGCTAATCGAGCTTTTGGAAAAAGCGGGCCGACCGGTGGAATTTGAAGAACTATTATTGCTAACAGGCACGTTGGATCCGAAGCGGGATGGTTTATTCACTCGGCTGACGGCGATGGCGCGCGATGGTCAAGTTATTACAGACCGGATTGGCCGTTATGTTTTAGTGGATCGAGCTGGTTTATTGTCTGGCCGTGTAGCTGCACATCGTGATGGCTTCGGATTTTTTGAACCAGATGATGAGTCAGAAAGTCTATATCTGCACGATCGGCAAATGCGAAAGGTTTATCACGGAGACCGAGTGCTGGTCGCGGCTATACCACCTAACAAAAATTCTCGTAACAAGCGTGAAGCTAGAATCGTTGAAGTCATTGAGCGGAAAACTAAAAGGCTGATAGGTAGGCTGCGTGAACAGGCTGGAACTCGTTTTGTTACGCCGGAGGATGACCGTTTGTTGCACGAAGTAATTGTCCCAGAAGATGGGGTCCATGGTGCAATGTTTGGTCAGTACGTAGTCGTCGAGATCGACAGCTATCCAGAAAATAATCGTCAGCCGGTGGGCCATGTTGTGGACATCGTAGGAGAGGCATCAGACCCGGGAATAGAGGTTCAAGTGGCGGTTAGAACCCATGACCTCCCGTATGAATTTTCTCCGGAGGCATTAGTACAGGCCGACTCTTTTGGTGATGTGATTGACCCGGAAGTGGCAACTAATCGGCTAGATTTAAGAGATTTGCCGTTCGTAACTATTGACGGCGCAGATGCTAAAGATTTTGATGATGCTGTATGTGCGATACCTCGCGATAAATCAGGCTGGACGCTTTGGGTTGCGATTGCAGACGTCGCTCACTATGTAGCTCAAGATTCAGCATTGGATCAAACTGCGATTGATCGGGGGACTTCAGTATATTTTCCGAGTGAAGTGATACCGATGTTGCCGGAAACACTTTCTAACGGCTTATGTTCTCTAAATCCGGATGTCGACCGCCTGGCGCTGGCAGTATCATTGGAAATTTCAGGTACAGGGCTTGTGACCAAGTATCGGTTCCATGAGGTAGTTTTTCGCTCAAAAGCACGACTTACGTATGAGCAAGTGCAGGATGCGCTCGATACTGTTGGCGCGTCTGATCTTGATCACAGCGGCTTGCTTTCTCAGTTGATAGCCATCAACTATTTCGGATCGAAGGCTGTTGATGAAAATATTGGTCAATTATTCAGCATCTATAGAATGTTGCGCGCAACACGTGAAGATCGCGGTGCGCTCGATTTTGATTCCGTAGAGCCTAAGTTTGAGTTTGACGAACGCGGTAAAATCATCGGTGTGGCACCGCGGCAGCGTTTAGAAACTTACAAATTGATCGAAGAATGCATGCTTGCCGCCAATGTTGCAGCTGCCCGTTGCTTAAAAAAATTCAAATTACCAACGCTTTATCGAATTCATGAAGGTCCATCTGACGAACGACTTGCTGCTTTGCGTCAGTTTTTGGGTTCTATGGGCCTCGGCCTCGGAGGTGGAGAGAAACCCGAGCCCGCAGACTATCAAAGCTTGTTGGAGCAAGCGCATCAACGGGCTGATTTCGCATTGATTCAGGCGATGGTGTTACGGTCAATGCAGCAAGCCAAGTATGCGCCCGATCCAGATATTGGTCATTTTGGATTATCTTATGAAAACTATACCCATTTTACCTCTCCAATTCGCAGGTACCCAGACCTAACCGTACACCGACTGCTAAAACGGATTATTCAAACAGGGGCGCAAGATGATGTGTCGAGCCTAGAGCGTGAAGGGTTGCCTGACATGACGCGAATGGTGGCTTTGGGAGAGCACTGTTCAATGGTTGAGAGACGTGCTGATGAGGCTAGTCGGGATGTGGGGCAGTGGCTTAAATGTCAGTTTATGCGTGAGAAAATCGGTGAGGAATATCAAGGTACCATCACTGGCGTCGCAGGGTTTGGTCTGTTCATTCTATTGGATTCCCTTTTTGTTGAGGGTATGGTTCATGTGACCCAACTCCCGCCAGACTATTGGGTTTTCAATGAGCACCAGCACACCCTTGCTGGAGAGCGAACGCATCAGGTGTATCGGTTAGCAGATTCTGTAAAGGTGCAAGTGGCTCGAGTGGATTTAGAGGCTAGACGAATAGACTTTGCGATATCAGGTTTTGGTTCGCAACCACGAGCGTCGAAGGGTTCTGCCCGGGGTCGGTTCAAGACGGGAAATGTTCCTGGAAAAAGTCAAACTAAGTCGCCAAAAGTGAATAAGCAAGGTAAATCAGTGAAGAGGCGTGGATGACAGAGAAGCGCGGTCGGATAAAGCAAAAGATACTTAACCATACGCCAAATACACTTGTGATTTCTGGTCTTCATCCAGTGCGTGCTCTGCTCAAAACTGGGCGAGTGTCCGAAGTCTGGATTCGTGAAGGGTCGAAAGGGCACCGCTTAAGTGAGGTGATCTTAGAGAGCAAAATGAATAATATTTTTGTCAAAACTGTTGCTGCTCGTATTTTTGAGGACGCCCTTCCCCAGGTGGAGAGCAACCATCAGGGTGTAATAGCGATTGCGCGACCACGTGAGATGGAGCCAGAAAATTCGTTACCGATTCTTTTAGATAATGTCAAAAATCCTCTAATTTTAGTACTGGATGGGATTACAGACCCTCATAATTTTGGCGCTTGTTTGCGCTCAGCCGAGGCTTTTGGGGTGACATGCGTGGTTGTTCCAAAAGATAATTCTGCACCGTTAAATCATATTGCTCGAAAGACTTCATCCGGAGCCAGTGAATTCATTCCCGTGGTCCGAGTGACGAATTTGGCGCGCTGCTTAAAAGGTCTTCAGAAGAACGGATTTTGGGTGATTGGGGCTGCTGGTGATTCGACTGGAGGCCTTGATCAGATGGAGGGTGCTGGTTCTGTAGCGCTGGTCATGGGTTCGGAGGGGGCTGGGCTTCGACGATTAACGCGGGAAAACTGCGATGCGTTAGTGTCTATCTCTATGTGCGGCCAGATAGAAAGTTTAAATGTATCGGTCGCCACAGGGGTTTTGCTATTTGACCTGCAAACGCGGCGAGGTAAATTGGACAGTGATTCAGTATTAAAGGAACGTGTTTGATGCGGTGTCCATTTTGTCAGGCTTTGGATACTAAGGTTATTGATTCGAGGCTACATGCTGAGGGTTCTCAAATTCGACGTCGTCGTATCTGTTCTAATTGCGATCAGCGATTCTCTACCTATGAAACTGTGGAATTGGTGATGCCTCGGATTGCTAAGAGCAATGGCCAGCGTGAAAATTTTGATGAGGAGAAGTTACGCAGAGGTCTTATCCGTGCCTTAGAAAAACGCCCTGTGACCACTGTGAGTATTGACGCTTGTATTCAGCGTATTAAACGATCACTACAAAGTGAGTCTGACAAAGAAATTGAGTCGCGAAGAATCGGTGATCATGTCATGCGTGAACTAAAGGCGCTCGATCAAGTTGCCTATGTGCGTTTTGCATCCGTTTATCGGAGTTTTAGTGATGTAACGGAATTTATTGGCGAAATTGAGAAGCTTACTGATGATTGAGTTTACTGACTTTGATCGTCTGGCAATGTGGAGGTCCCTGCAACTGGCATCAGCTGGGATCAACAGCACGCGTGAAAACCCTCGGGTGGGGGCCGTGCTTACAAAAGGCTCAGAGTTTCTTGCTGAGGGATTCCATCGCGCGCCAGGGTTCCCACATGCTGAGGTTGAAGCGCTCAACGCCCTGAATGATGTGACCGACGCTTTTGGCGCGACTTGTTATGTCACGTTGGAGCCTTGCTCTTATCAGGGAAGGACCGGGCCCTGTGCGGAGGCTTTGATTGATGCCGGTATTGAACGAGTGGTTGCGGCTATGGAAGACCCCAACCCCAGGGTTTCTGGGAGCGGATTTGCCATATTGCGACAAGCCGGCGTTAAGGTTGATGTCGGCTTGTGCTCGGAAGAAGCTCGCGCCATGAATCCTGGTTTTATTAGTCGAATGACGAGGGGCCGCCCAATAGTTTGGGTCAAAAATGCAGCCAGCTTAGATGGTAAAATCGCAATGGCCGATGGCGAATCTCAATGGATTACAGGAGATTCGGCACGCCAAGATGTGCAGCGGCTCCGAGCGCGGGTTGGTGCGGTTGTAACAGGTATCGAAACAGTGTTGGTGGACAATCCACGTCTGACCGTCCGGCATGATGAGGCAGAGATTGATTGGCCGGATCAAGTGCCGGTCACTCAGCCCCTGAGAGTGATTTTAGACTCTCAGGGTCGGTTGCCACTTGATGCGGCATTGTGCCTCGAGGGAGGACCTATTTTGTGGGTCACTACTAAATCTGGTTTCAATCTTGAAGGTAGGCTTGGTGATATTTCCCACTGGGAAGCGCCGGCTGACGCGAAAGGTCGAGTTGACCTAACGGTCTTGCTTTTGCACTTGGCTTCCTTGGGAATCAACGAGATTTTAGTTGAGGCTGGCGCCACCTTATCCAGTAGTTTTATCGAAATTGGATTGGTTGATAAGGGTGTTTTATATCTCGCGCCGAAATTTCTAGGGCAGCCTGCACGTTCGCTGTATAATTTAGCTCCCGCGCATCTTGCTGATGCGCCGACAGTTTTTATTTCTGAGGTACGTAAAGTCGGAGATGATCTTCGATTGGACTGGATTCTGAGGACCGAATAAAAATGGCATTGGCTTCCGTCGAAACGCTGATTTCAGACATTCGTGCTGGCAAGATGGTCATCTTGATGGATGATGAAGATCGGGAAAATGAGGGTGATATTGTTGTTGCAGGCACCCATTGTACATCCGAGCATATAAACTTTATGGCGCGCCATGCGAGAGGTCTCGTTTGCCTGACACTGACCGAAGATAGGTGTCGTCAGCTCGGCCTCCCGCCAATGGTTGCTGAAAATACAGAGCGGTTAAAAACTGCATTCACAGTCAGTATTGAAGCGGCTACTGGCGTAACTACAGGAATCAGTGCAGCCGATCGCGCTCGAACTGTTCAGGCCGCGGTCTCGCCAGCAGCGAAGCCCATTGACCTTGTTCAGCCAGGCCATATTTTTCCGGTTCAGGCGAGACCGGGTGGTGTCTTGATGCGAGCGGGTCACACTGAGGCCGGATGCGATTTGGCGCGATTGGCCGGCTTGGAGCCGGCGTCGGTGATTTGCGAAATCATGAATGATGATGGCACGATGGCGAGGCGCCCTGAATTAGAAATCTTTGCCGGCCACCACGGTCTATCAATTGGAACTATTGCGGATTTGATTCAGTACCGAGCGACCCAAGAAACGACGATTGAGTTAATTCGGGATGAAGACGTAGAGACTGCCTTTGGGCCATTTCGGCTGCAAGTATTCCGAGACCAGATTCTAGGCGGAACTCATTTGTGTTTAATTAAGGGTGTCCCGTCGCCTGAGCGGCCTTGTCTGGTACGGGTGCATATACCAGATACGCTGAGAGATTTAGTGCAGTTAGACTGGAGCGGACGAGGTAGCTGGCCATTATCGGGTGCGATGGCAGCAGTTGCCGATGCTGGTACCGGGGTCGTGGTGATTTTGGAGCATCGTGGACACGAATTGATCGATGAACGCTTGGCGCAGTATCTTGACGACAGTTTGCCAAATCTGGGCAGTCGGTTAATACCATATTTGACGGTGGGAACGGGATCACAGATTCTCCGCCATGCTAATGTTGGCCAAATGCGATTATTGTCGGCACCGATGAAATTCAGTGCGCTATCGGGGTTTGATCTCGAGGTGGTGGAATATTTGGAATATAAGGGATAGTCAATGCAGATGATAGAAGGGAATTTTACAGACGCTGACGGACGTTACGTGATTGTGGTTGGGCGTTTCAACCAGTTTGTGGTGGATTCGCTGGTCGAGGGGGCATTAGATACTTTGGTGCGCCATGGCGTAAATGAAGACAATATTACTGTGATTCGAGTCCCTGGTGCTTATGAAATTCCACTAGCCGCTCAGGCCGTCGCGGAACGCGGTGAGGTAGATGCAATTATTGCTTTGGGAGCGGTGATTCGTGGGTCGACACCTCATTTTGATTATGTCGCTGGGGAATTGGCTGGCGGTTTGAATAAGGTGCAATTGGACACCGGATTACCATGTGCGTTTGGGGTGCTTACTGTCGATACTATTGAGCAAGCGATTGAGCGCGCTGGAACAAAAGCGGGCAATAAGGGTTCAGATGCTGCATTAGCAGCGATTGAGATGGTTTCGATTTTGAGACAACTGGGTGAGTGAAGAAGGTCTTTTGGAGCCAACAGCATCGCAGCGACATCGTGCACGCGAGGCTGTAATACAAGCTCTTTATCAGTGGGAATTATCGGGATATCCAATGACGCAGGTTGAAGCGTTGTTTCGAGCCGATAATAATCTAAAGCGTGCTGATTTGGCATTTTTTCATCAGGCCCTTCGAGCGATTGACGAGGGTCATGAAGGCTTTGTAGATGCATTGAAGCCACATTTAAATCGTGATTTCCAGGAGTTAACACCAATTGAAAGAAACATTCTGCTTATAGGTGCCTATGAGTTAATCGATCGGATCGATATTCCATTCAAGGTGGTGATTTCCGAAGCGGTTTCACTCTGTAAAAAGTTTGGTACTACTGACGGACATAAGTTTGTAAACGGAGTGCTTGATCGGTTGGCAGCCGCGGCTCGTAATGTTGAGTTTAACGCGCAAGGGCCGCGTGACCGAATTTGAGCTGATCGAAACTTACTTCCGTCGGGGAGCGCATGGCCCTTCGGTGGTTCTGGGTAACGGTGATGATGCTGCGGTTTTTCGCACAGATCCAGGTTTTGAAACAGTCATTTCGGTGGATGCATTAATTGCGGGACAGCATGTGCCTTCGATATGCTCTCCACAAGGCTTTGCCGCGCGGTTACTTGGCCGGGGACTCAGTGATCTTGCCGCCATGGCTGCCGAGCCTCAATATGTCTTGCTCTCTCTGAGCTTACCCGTTCTGCAAACTAACTGGATAGAGCAGTTTGCCGAAAAATTCCATCAATTAGCTGTGCAGTGGGGCCTTGATTTAATCGGTGGAGATACCGCCAAAGGCCCCTTAGCGGCGCAAGTCACAGTAATTGGCCGAGTTCAGAGTGGGAGAGCGATTTCTCGTGTGGGTGCTCAGCCTGGGGATCAGTTATGGCTATTTGGTTCTGATTTGGGTGGCGCTCGAGCCTACCTTGAAGTACTAAATGGATCCTGCGATGGTAATTTGGTCTGGGCTGAGCGTTACTGGCGTCCGCAACCTCTTGTTAGCCAGGGCCTCGCCTTATCGGGACGGGCTAACGCGTTGATTGATATATCTGACGGACTCTGCCAGGACTTGCTTCACATCCTGAGGCAGTCAGATGGACCGCTGAGTGTTGATTTGGA
>Ga0209192_10002117_pt1 | contig 14739 bp, 12 predicted proteins | sample ArcticOcean_MG_C_11_FD_187433 | JGI IMG/M metagenome (GOLD analysis project Ga0209192, IMG submission 187433) | Marine microbial communities from western Arctic Ocean - ArcticOcean_MG_CB2_154 (SPAdes) (version 2) | ecosystem: Environmental > Aquatic > Marine > Oceanic | place: Arctic Ocean... | reverse complement strand
TGGTGAGGAGCGCCAAGTTGTATTCGATATGCCGGGTACCACAAAAGATGCCATTGATATTCCTTTCACTAAGGATGATGTGGACTACATCCTGATTGATACTGCTGGCGTTAGGCGTAAAGGCAAGGTTTCGGAAATCACGGAAAAGTTTTCTGTGGTGAAGGCCCTAGATGCAATGCAGCGTGCCCATGTAGTGATCTTAGTTATCGATGCCTCTGAGGGTTTAGTTGAGCAAGATTTGCATGTTTTAGAGTACGCGCTAGACGCTGGTGCTGGCATGGTGATTGCGGTGAACAAATGGGATGGTTTGCCCGTTGAACAACGAGAAAAAGTGAAGAAAGCGTTAGATCGCAGACTGACTTTTGTGCCTTGGGTACCGTTGGAAATGATTTCTGCCTTGCACGGTACTGGCGTAGGCGTATTGCTCAAGAAAGTACAGAAGATCCATGACGTTGGGCAGTTCAAGGTGTCTACCTCCATGTTGACCAGGCTTTTAAGAAATCTAGTGGCCTCACACCCAGCGCCGTCTGTGCGCGGCAGGCCGATTAAAGTCAAAGTGGCCACTCGCGCTGGTTCGCACCCACCTCGGGTTGTGGTTCATGGCAACCAACTCAGTTCTCTGCCTGCGAGTTATAAGAAATTTTTGGAGAATGGCTTTCGCGATGCGCTGAATTTGATTGGCAATCCGATCAGGCTAGACCTCAGAGATTCTGAAAATCCATTCGCTGGAAAGCCCACTCAGTTGACTCAGCAGCAAATTGATCGGCGCAAGCGCATTATGAAGTTTCGCAAGAAGCCAAAAAATGAGCCGAAGCGCTAGCAGTTAGTTTATTAAGTTTAGGGCTTCGCCTAGCGTTTGCTGAAACTCAAGTGGATCTACTCTTACCCCGTTCAAACTAACAGACCAATGTAGGTGGGGACCGGTTACTCGACCGGTAGCGCCTACCAAGCCAATGGTATCGCCCTGCTTGACCAATTCAGCTAGCTCGACCTTGTGCTCACTCAAATGACAATACATGGTGATGAGCCCTTGGCCATGGTCTAAAAAAACCGCTTTGCCATTGAAATATAGATCATCCACTAAAACCACTTTTGCGTTCGCGGGCGCCCTAATCGGCGTACCAGTGGCCGCGGCAATATCTAAACCGCTATGTGGGCTGCGCGGTTGGCCATTGAAAAAACGCCGATGACCAAAGAGGCTGGTGGTAACGCCTTTAACTGGCAATATAAAACCTTGATTGACATCTTGGGCCGCAGAAACTTGCTGATAAAGGGTTTTCTGAACCTTTGCCTCTCGTTGAATGCGCTCCAGTTGCTTGGGTTTAGGATTAACCATTTCGCGGTTTTTCAGGGTGATGTGTTGTTCGGTATATTCTTTGCCTACTATGGTAAAACTATGGGCTCGTTGCTGGTTATTCAGCACATAGCTCAAAGACACTTGACCCAACGGCTGTGATACAGGCAAACCCACAAGTACCGAATTTCCAATGCGCATAACGGGCTTGCTACGAAATTTGATTTGCCCTGCGCCTGAAGGCGGTGACCAAAGATACACTCCGCCTGGGAAACTGGTGTTTTTCTGACTACTTGAGCTAGAGGTTATTGTCGTTGCGGAGCTGGGTATAGATAACCACAGCGCTATTATAGACAGTGCCAAGATTATCCAGCGGGCGAGCGGTTGTTCTATTTGAGCGCACCTAAGAGGCGGTGTCTGATTGACGTTAAACATTTTTCACTGCCGTACCTACATTCATAAGGTTAAGTGTTTTTTTCTTGTTTGGTTACTTCTTTCACTGTAGCTGAAATTGTACCGTCCTGTAATTGAGCCGTCATGGTGGTGCCCACTAGTGCATGCTCTGTATGGGTTACTAGGCTACCGGAGTCGTCGCGCAAAAAAGCATAACCCCGGCCAAGTGTGTGTAGTGGGCTCATACCGTCGAGCATCCGCGCTAGCATTGCGATTGCACTCGCTTGGGATTGCAGTTGCCTATTGACGCCATCTTCTAGGCTAGTCTCTACGCGCTGTAGTTTTTCCCTTGCCCGAGACAATGCGAAGCTGGGGCTCTGACTCAGCAGCCTTTTATACAAGTTGTCGTATTGGTTCGATGTGCCAGCAAGTGTTCTTTCAGCCGAGCGCTGTATTCTGTTCGCTGAGTCATCTAGTCGCATCCAAGCTTGTTGCAGATAAGATTCTGGGTTAACTAAGCGTAAGTTCAGTTTGTCCAATTGCAGCTGGTGTTCGCGTAGCTGTCCTTCCATTAAAACTGTGAGGTGCCTAAATTCGCCATCAATGTTCTGCAGCATTTCTTCGCCATCCGGCACCATGAGTTCCGCAGCCACGGAAGGTGTGGGCGCGCGCAAATCAGCTACAAAGTCTGTAATGGCAATGTCTATCTCATGGCCTATGGCAGAAACTATGGGTATTTTTGACGCTGCTACAGCTCGGGCCACGGATTCCAGGTTGAAGGTCCATAGGTCTTCAAGTGAGCCTCCGCCACGGGTTAGCAAAATGGCATCTACCGGCAGTTTGCTTGCTGCCTTTAGTGCCCACAGTACCTGTGCTTCAGCCTCTGGTCCTTGAACCGCTGTTGGGATTACTGTGACCTGGAGTGTTGGAAAACGTCGTTGCCATACAGCAAGTACATCCTGTAAAGCGGCGCCAGTAGGCGAGGTAATCACTGCGATATGCTTGGGAATATCAGGAATAGGGCGTTTACGTTCCCGGTCAAACAATCCTTCGTCGGCGAGCTTGAGTTTTAACGCGTCAAAGGCTTGGCGCAATACGCCCTCGCCGGCAGGTTCCATTTGGTCAGCGATAATTTGGAAATCGCCGCGACCTTCATAGAGACTAACTCGGCCACGAATAAGTACTTGTTGGCCATCTGTGGGCTGCATTTGTACGCGTCGATTGCTGTTAGCGAACATCGCACATCTGACCTGAGCGCCGGTATCTTTTAGCGTGAAGTACCAATGGCCGGAGCGTGGGCGTGCAAAGTTGGATAGCTCTCCTGTGACCCAGACCATTTGAAAGCGTTCTTCAATGGTCAGCCGAGCTTGTTTGTTTAGTTGGCTGACAGTGAGAACAGGGCGGCTTTGCGTGTTATCCATTTTTGCTGGGCTAGGTCCAATTAGAACTGAAGTAGATCATCATACTAGCCTACTATAATGGCCACCAAGGGCGCTTTATGAGAATAATTCTCTTAACTCTCGCATGAAGAATTTACATCTCCCCCATGCATCGCTAGAATACGGCTTTTGCGGGGTTCCAAATGTTACGTATCAGTGACGACGCTCTCACCTTCGACGATGTTCTCCTTCTGCCCGCTTACTCTAATTTTTTGCCGTCTCAAGCATCCCTACAAAGTCGGGTGTCGAAAAATATTTCGTTAAACATCCCACTCATCTCCTCGGCCATGGACACAGTTACCGAAGCTCGTTTAGCGATAGCCATAGCCCAAGAAGGCGGCATAGGCATTGTGCATAAAAATATGACGGTTGAAGAGCAGGCAAAAGAAGTTCGTGCAGTTAAAAAATACGAGTCAGGGATTATCCGCGATGCGGTGACTATAGACCCAGGCGCTACGATAGATACGCTTCGTGCACTGACGCGAGAAAAGGGTGTCTCAGGGGTTCCCGTGGTTGAAGGTAGTACGCTAGTAGGCATTATTACCAGCCGAGACTTGCGCTTCGAACGCCGTACCGATGCTTTGGTTAGTGAAATAATGACCCCAAAGGAACGGCTAGTGACTGCCCCCGAGGGAGCAGACTTCAACGAAATTACCCATCTATTGCATGAACACCGTATTGAAAAAGTGTTGTTGGTTAATGACGCTTTCGAGCTAACCGGCATGGTCACGGTGAAAGACATCGCCAAGGCCCAAGCATTTCCAATGGCCTGCAAAGACGAGCTAGGTCAACTTCGGGTTGGCGCCAGTGTCGGTACCAGCGCAGATACAGATGAGCGGGTTGCCGCTTTAGTTGAAGCCGGTGTTGATTTAGTTGTGGTGGACACAGCCCATGGACACACCCAAGGTGTCCTTGATCGAGTTAAATGGATTAAGGCCCATTACCCAGATTTAGATGTGATTGGCGGTAATGTTGCAACTTACGAAGGTGCAAAGGCCCTGATAGATGCCGGCGTTGACGGCATTAAAGTAGGCATTGGCCCTGGCTCAATCTGCACGACAAGAATAGTAGCTGGCGTTGGTGTGCCGCAAATCACCGCTATTGCTGACGCGGCGCGAGCAGCAGCTGAAGCAGATATCCCAGTGATCGCAGATGGCGGTATTCGCTATTCCGGTGATATTGCCAAGGCGATTGTAGCCGGCGCCAGCGTGGTTATGGTGGGTAGCTTGTTAGCCGGCACCGACGAATCTCCAGGAGAAGTGGAGTTGTATCAGGGGCGTACCTACAAGTCTTATCGAGGTATGGGTTCGCTTGGCGCCATGGCTCAAGTGCATGGTTCAAGTGATCGCTACTTCCAAGAAGTGGAAGGCGATGGTCGCAAGTTGGTCCCTGAAGGCGTAGAGGGGCGTGTGGCTTACAAAGGCCCATTAAGCCCAATAGTTCACCAGTTGATGGGTGGCCTTAGAGCTTCTATGGGGTATACGGGTAGTACCGATATTGTGACTATGCGCAGCAAGCCTGAATTTGTCCGGGTTAGTAGTGCCAGCATGATTGAATCTCACGTACATGATGTATCCATTACCAAAGAAGCGCCTAACTACCCACTGAGCTAATTGCAGTGGGTAAGCCAGGAACCGGATGAACAATCTGCTCGGTTCCACGGTCGATAATGGGCTTGCAACGCACTTTATTCGGGACGGCAATGGCATTTTTTTTTAAAGCATGCAATGTCCCAACATAACTTTGAAATGTCCAATAAATCTTTTTTCTAACACCAATTTTATCTAACAAGTATTTTATGCAAAATAATCATTCCGATATTCATGCTCAGCCAATTCTAATTGTAGATTTTGGTTCTCAGTACACCCAACTCATTGCGCGTCGCGTACGCGAGTGCGGTGTTTACTGCGAGATACACCCCTTCGATATTGACCCCCAGCATATTGCCCAGTTTAAACCTGCCGGAGTGATTCTTTCCGGGGGGCCAGAAAGCGTCACTGAAGGCCAAACGCCGCGTATTGCTGACGAAATTTTTGCTCTAGGCGTGCCAGTTTTAGGTATCTGCTACGGCATGCAGGCAATGGCAGCTCAATTAGGTGGTGTGGTCAGCGCATCAAACAAAAGAGAGTTTGGTCATGCGCAAGTGGACGTTGTTGCGCCAAACGAGTTAATGAAGGTGTTGGGCGATGGCGAAGGCTCGGCGAATGTGTGGATGAGTCATGGTGATAAAGTCAGCAAGTTACCGCTAGGCTTCACTTGCACTGCTAGTTCAGGTAGCGCGCCTATCGCTGCGATGGAAAATCCCGAGAAGAAATTTTACGGTGTGCAGTTTCATCCAGAGGTGACTCACACGGACGGCGGTGATCGTTTGTTGCTTGCTTTTATCAAAGACATTTGCGGCTGCGCAGGAGACTGGACTGCTGCCAATATCGTCGACGATGCCATTGCTAAGGTGCGAGCTCAGGTAGGTACGGATAAAGTGCTGCTAGGATTATCTGGCGGAGTGGATTCGTCTGTCGTGGCTGCACTATTGTCGAAAGCTATTGGCGATCAACTTACTTGTATATTTGTCGACAATGGCCTGTTGCGCAAAGGCGAAAGAGATGAGGTGGAAAAAGCTTTTCAAAACGCCATGGGCGAAGGTGAACTGTCGCCACTGAATATTATAACAGTTGCCGCAGAGGACGAATTTCTCGACAAGTTGGCAGGTGTAGATGATCCAGAAGCCAAGCGCAAAATTATTGGCGGTACCTTCATCGACGTATTCGATCGCGAAGCACAAAAACTCAAAGACGTTAACTGGCTAGCTCAAGGCACCATCTATCCAGACGTCATTGAATCTGCGGCGTCTAAATATGGCAAAGCCCATGTAATTAAGTCTCACCACAATGTAGGCGGATTACCAGAGCGTATGACTATGCAGCTGGTAGAACCCTTGCGAGAGTTGTTCAAGGATGAAGTGCGCAAGATTGGTTTGCATTTAGGCTTGCCTAAATCGTTAGTGTTCAGGCATCCATTTCCGGGCCCAGGTTTGGGCGTGCGTATTTTGGGCGAGGTGAAGAAGCAGTATGCAGACGTGCTGCGCGAAGCGGACAAAATCTTTATTGATGAACTGCGTAAAGCCGACCTCTACAACAAAACCTCCCAAGCTTTTACTGTGTATTTGCCGGTGAAGTCCGTTGGCGTAGTTGGCGATGCTAGACGATACGAGCATGTGATTGCCTTGCGTGCTGTGGAGACTATTGATTTTATGACAGCCCGCTGGGCGCATTTGCCTTATGAATTTATTGAGCTTGTTTCAAATAGAATTATTAATGAAATCAGTTCCGTTTCCCGGGTGGTATATGACGTATCCAGTAAACCGCCAGCGACTATTGAGTGGGAGTAGTCGGGTAGGCGTAACCCATTGATTTATATAGAGTTGAGAGTTACAAACTTGTTGCAAACCACCCCTAAAACAGGGGTTTTTACAAAGAAAGTTACAAACGGTCGCTACTACTGCAAATCATAAGTATCATGTATGAATTACCAGTTTACTTGAAGATGATACATGCAAGAAACCGCTTACTATAGATGAGTAAATTAACTCATAGAGGTAAGCATGACAGCATTAGCCAAAGTAGCTTTAGTGGTAGATAACACCAGAACGCATAAGCAGCGCAGCAAGCGCACAACTCCTTCCCAGTCCTTCTTAACGGACAAACACTCCATCTACGGCGGCTCCATACATTTTTGCCAGAATTACTCAAAATCCGCGACCAGCGGCGCAATCAAACTTCTCTGCGTCAACCATCGCCTAAACTCAATTTTGTTAACGATATGAATTTTCCCATAACCTAAACGAATCAGACCTAACGTCGCTAAACTCTTCAGTACCTTCCCCACTGAAACGCGTGACACACCGAATGTGAATGCTAATTCTTCCTGCCGAATATTGAGGACTAAGGTTTCTACCGCAGCCGCGTAAATCACTTTTCCGACATGTACGGGCAGCGGCAGTCGACGCAAATCATCGATAAATTCCAACAGTGCATGCGTTCGTACCATTGAGATGGTCAGCAATGCTTTGGCTAGACGAGGCTCAGAATCAAAAAGCTTCATGAATTTATCACCACTGATTTCATCAACGGTTGTTGGTCCCATCGCGATTACTTCATGGGTTCGTGGCAACCCTGCGAATAACGTGAACTCACCAAAAGTTTGTCCCTGCTTCAGTACAGATGTATTCAGATACGAACCGTCATTACCCAAATTTCCCACTCTTACCGCCCCCTTACGAACAATCGACAGTCCCGTTTTTGCATCACCTCGCGTTTGAATCAACTGAGCGTCTTCATATCGACTACGAATCGCAATGCCCTCCAGTTGTTTTGATACATCCCTTGGCAACAGATCATCTAGTAGAGGCGCGCGAGAAAAGAGTGAATCTTGCATCGTTTTCCCAAATGCTAAAAAGTTAGCATTATTGGAACACGCCGAAGGCTATGCTGTCTGCATATTCCTGATTATCCGCCGCTGAACACTGAGCGCCGCTGTTTCGACATGCGCCACTGTTTTTGGATCTGCTGAAGCATCTATCAGGTATTTACATTCAACCCTATGACAAGAGTCAGGCAAACCTTATGAAGAAAATCACCCAACTGGCGTTGCTGTCACTACAGATGCTACTGCTAACCAGCTGCGATTTCTTCACCGACTCAACACCTAAAAGCTATAATTCAGATGCCGTCATCAGTGGTCAAGAGTCCGAACTAATTTTCGACTATGCGTATCCGTTAGTGCTAATGCAAATTACACAAGACCTGATGTTTACCGTGCCATTTCGAGATAAGAGCCACCCGAATCAGTTCATAATGTTCAACGAATTGGCCAAACCCAAAAATCAAGCGGTAGTACTTGGAAATCGGAACACGCTGTATTGCGTTGGGTGGGTTGACCTGGAAAAAGGACCCGTCGTATTTGAAATTCCAAACATGGGTAAACGTTATTACGTGATGCCATTGCTAGATGCCTGGACAAACACCTTTGCTAGTTTCGGGTCGCGTACCACAGGTCAGGGCGCACAAAAGTATTTGCTCGTTCAGAAAGGCTGGCAAGGGGACGCTGTGGAGGGCTATACCACAATTGAAATTCCAACCAGTATGGTATGGATAACGGGGCGAATTCAGGCTGATTCCACAGAAGATGCATTGGTCGCTGCGAAACTTCAGGAAAAATACGTTCTCAAGACCCTTCTAGAACATAAAACGGGTGAAGATCCTTACATTAACTATGAACCCACCTATGCAGCATGGCAGGTAAGGAAGCCGGTACCATACACACTCAAATTGAATGCTAATGATTTTTACAACGAATTTTTTAAGGCGTGGATAACCAATCCACCATCCGAAGCCGATGAAGCCATAATCAAACTACTTCAAAAGGCGGGTGTTGAACGGCATTACACTCGGTCCTTCGAATCTCTCACCCAGCCAGTTATAGATCAACTCACGGCGGGTCTACACAACAAGCAGATTAGCTATCTAGATGCCTTCTATAAGGGCGATGCACAAACAACCCCATGGATATTTAATATCCAGCGTATGGGTACTTGGGGCTCCGATTACGCGCGCAGAGCGTATTGGGCGATGTGGGGGCTAGGCGCCAACTTAGTTGAAGATGCTGTGTATGGTGTATCCCAATTGGATTCAGACATGCAGCAAATGATGGGTGATCAAGTCTACAAACTTCATTTCGAAGCGAATGATTTACCACCAACCTCCGCATTCTGGTCTGTCACAACCTATGACAACGAAGGATATCTTGAGAAGAATGAACTCAACCGCTACTCACTCGGTAGCAATCACGACATTGAATATAATACCGATGGAAGTATCGATATTTTCCTTTCAAACAAACGTCCGAACAACGTCAGTAACTGGACGCCCACTCCCGTTGCTGAGTTCAAGGTTCTACTACGAATTTATTGGCCGGGCGAGGAAGTACTTCGCGGTGCATGGGCACTACCGCCTATAATGAAAGTTGAGTAAGTGACAGAGTAGACTCAATTCAGAGTTACACATTAGAAGTCTCTCGCATGCTGCGCGATAGGTATGCTGGAGCACATGTAGCAATGCCAACATTAGCATTTTAGTGCACGATGCTAGCCCTTCTTCTGTGTGGGAACTGACTAGATGATCAACAGCGATTCATCCCCTGTTCAATTAAATGAAAAACTATATATGGACACACACTTTAGCCCTATCGCTATAATGGTATCGTTAGTTAATGATTGATTCATTAGGATGGTCCAGGAATTTTTACAAGGTTAGATAGATTTCAAAGAATATGCACTTCGTTTGCTAGATATACCCCTTAACTACAACCAAACAGTGCTGGTTTTCAATCAGCAGGCAAGGGCGTTCCGGTCGTAGACCAACCAAGGTCTGTTCGCCATGAAGATAATTCGCATGCAGTACCAAAGGCGCGCTGGCGTTTTCGAAGCGAGGCAATTCGGTTGTACCATCGACTCGTTTTGGTTTTAGAAGCAGGTTCGTCGTATTCGATTTCACATTGCTTCAGGATATTGAGAAACCTTTCTAAACTGATGCTGAGCGCAGGAGAGATTGCAGTCGATTGGTTATGCAAAAAGTGAAAGCGTGAGAGTGAGCGGATGATTTCAGAAGACACAGTTATCACAGATGATTTAGATGATGATGTTTCCGTAGTTCTCTAAGCTATGTCTGATGATGACACGTGAACCTCCAACAAGTCAGCGTTGCGGGAGGAGTTAGTTAGTCTGTTGAAGAAGCGTCGCTACGTTTCGTTTATTGGCTCTCCATACAAGTACTACGCGCAACGGGTGGGGGATTCTTACCTTTACGATGTGCCTCTTTATAAGCAAGGTTGGTTGAAGCGGTTTAGAGGTAAGCGTGTCCGCATAGTCTGTGTGGGAAGCGGAAAATACAAGCGTGACTACATGGCTGGAGCTGTAGCCAGCAAGCCAAAAGAGTCAGTGGTTGAGAGGCTTGCACACAAATATGACTTTCCTAAGCAGTAAGTTACTATAGTTAAAACCGTTAAAACTGCGCGGTTTGTAGCTGTATGGCTATGTGATTGACAAGTAGACGGACTGGCATAGTGAGGCGCTGTGCAAATACTATTGTTTAATTACAACACACAGCACTAGACGTAGAAAAAAGGTGATTTCCAACTACTCCTCCAATTTATATAATTACAATGACAGTTATTCAAAGGAGGTGTTTGATGAAATCATATGACGAGTTGAAAGTTGAAACAGCCACCAACACTCAATTAGCCACTATAGTACCCTCGAAAGGCGCATAAAACCGATCTAAGTTTATGCTCTAATTACCCCCCATGGCGACCCAAAGTGTTTGAGCATAGGTAACAAAGCGATGATAAAAATCGTTCTACACCTCGGTGTTTTTAGCCAAATTTTATTTTCATCCCGGAACTACAGCCGTTGATCAGAGGTATGCCCCACTCCGTCAGCACGCCCTTATCTAAATTTCCGCGAACACTTAGAAACACTGTCTGGGATTTTCTTTCAAAATTTTTTAAAGCTGAAGTTTGACTATACGTCTTGCATTCATGCCTATGAATAATTAACGCGAATAATTAACGCGAATAATTAACGCCACGTCAAAATGCTTAATTTGCTAACACCTGAAAGAAAACGAATTAAGTAACTGTCTCAATTTCGAGACCACACCAATTTAGGTTAGAGGGGATTCAAATGTCGCGAATAGCAATATATGGAAACCATTCAGCAGCAAATGATTGATGCTAAGAGGAACGAACGTGCTAATGCACTGAAAGAAGTAAAGCGTCTTTGCAAAGAGTTTGGCGTTACTGCTGGAATGCTGAAAGGCTCGTTGGCTGAAGGTAGGAAGAAGGGATGATAGTTAACTCTGTTTTCTTAGGAAGCAAGAAATTTGGTTTAAATTTATTCAAGGCTCTATATGAGGCTGATCCAACAATTAATTGGACAGTTTTATGTCCTCCAGATTTGAACGATATGAGGACATATTTCAGCGAGTTTCAAGATTATGCAAAGTTAAAAGATATCGATTTACTTACAGCTACTTCTCCTGCAATGGTTGAGCAGTACGCATTAGATAACAAGCCAGATGTAATGATAGTTTGTGGTTACTACAGAATACTTTCGGCAGAACTACTAGAGAATGTAAAACTAGGTGTTTGGGGGATCCATAATAGCATTTTACCTAAGTATCGTGGTGGATCGCCTTTAGTTTGGCAGTTGATTAACCGCGAAAAAGTAATTGGTTCTTCGTTCTTTAAGTTCACAAGTGGTATGGATGATGGTGTCGTACTTGATCAAGTTAAAATTGAGAATGCTGAAAAGATGACGATTAGTGAAGCGAGCGATTCGATCGAGCAAGCTTGGATTGCCAAAGTGCCAGAGATATGGGCAAATTTCTGCAGAGGAGACATTCATCCAGCGGAGCAAAATCACAAGGAAGCAAGCTATTGTGCGCAAAGGCAAGAAGCTGATGGGCTTATTGATTGGAAACTTAATGCAAAAGAAATAGACGCCAGTATACGTGCTCAAGATGCGCCATATCCACGAGTTTTTTTTAAACTTAACGAGCAAATAGTTAAGATTGTAAACCACTCTATTGACAGTCGAGAAATTTATGGGGCTTCCGGACAAGTGTTTCAAATAACTGATAATAACGTTGTTATATGCTGCGGTGGTTGTACAGCTATCCAAATATCAAAGGTGCTAATTGATGGAACCATCGTTGATGCAACTACTATAATTAACTCAATTAAAATGCGACTAATTTAAAGCTGCTTAATATTGCTATTCGATAACCATTACAAGTTAGCACAAAAGTAGATGTCCGAATGGTACGACAGGCAAAAGAAACCAAACGGCAACTTCTGTAAGTTGCTGCAAGAACGTATAAACAAAACAAATCCACGTCGCACACTTACTGCAGATGAACAAAGGCGACTATCTAAACTCGAAGCTGTAGCAGAGAAGTTAAGGCGTGGAGAAAACGTGCAAAATCGTCAGATGCAAACTTGGTTAAGTGGTGACGAATACACACAAATAGAAGCTGATTGGCAAGAGCAGCTAGAGCTACGAGAAGAACTTAAAGACAAGCCAAGTGAGCTTAAACGCTACGAAGAAAAGCTGAAGCAAGCGACGTTTGAGTACAATCGTGCAGAAGGCTACAGCAGCCTTCGCATTTGGTTTGATAGAGATATTAGCTGAAGCTAATGCTGGCGCTGCGTCTCTACCGACGTTATCGATTGCACGCTCAACAACACTTATTTTACGTCTATCTTCTTCATTAAACGACTATTGTCACGCAGATTCTCTATACTGCGTGATGTAACCAAGCGCGGTAAGTTGCCAAGACTTGCATCAATTAAAAACCCGTGTCCGAAGTCTAAATTCCTATCAAACAAAACCTGCAAGCTAGCATCTGCAGCAACAATTTCTTAAAGTATCTCTAGTGCATCTTCGCATAGGCTCTCACACTTTGAGTCTGCTGATGATGCAGCTACTTTTTTTCCTTGGCGGTGATAAGCATCAGCACAATTACGCATCATTATCGCTTTGCTCAGCTTGGCTTCATAGCGTTTCAATTCGTCAGGCTTGTCTTTAAGTTCTTTACGCAATTCAAGCTGTTCTTGCCACGCAGAATCTATCTGCATGTATTCACCTTCGCTGAGCCAAGTTTGCACCTGACGATTTTGCACGTTTTCTCCACGCCTCAACTTCTTCACAATACCCCCTAGTTTTGCTAGTTTTGCTAGTTTTGCTAGTTTTGTTGATTCGTCTTTTGTCAATTTGCGACGTGGATTTACTTTATCTAAACACTCTTGCAGTAACTTCCGAAAGTTACTTCTTGGCTTCCTTTGACTGTCGTACCACTCACTCAATCAAATATTTTCCTGCTAAATCAATTCTTTCTTAGAGCATATTTTTTAAGAGAAAGAATTTTTTTCTCAAACATAAACCACGAAAGTGTTGCTATAAAAAAAGTTAGTGAAGTAGCTAAAAGCGCCCCAACAAAGCCCGTTATATTTTGATAAAGAAGATAATTAACGATTGGCATATGGAATATGTATACACCATATGATATGTCGTTCTTCTTTAACATTTTGTCTGAGAGGCTTGGCAGCGTATAGGCACTTTTGAGCGTTAGCATAGCCACTAAAAGATAGGAAATTGGATTTATGTTATTACCCCATCCAAGATCTCTTGTTAAGAAATAGCTGGCTAAAAATATACTAAACAGACCTAAAAAATGAACTCTTTTAACTGCTGACGCTATAGATGGGTATTTGTAAGCTAGCGAGCCCAGCATAAACATGTAGAGCCAAGGCATAAAGGAAACAGAAAACAGCTTATAGTATACGTTGGATCCGTCGTTTAGATTAGCATTTAGCAAATTTATACATGTGAGGATTAACAACACTATTCCTATCAAACCAAACTTGAACTTATTCAAGAAGAAAAAAATAAATGGCGTTAGTAAATAAAATTGAATCTCTACACAAATTGTCCACAAGATACCGTTAATAACCCCAACCCCGTAAGCTCTCATAAAATCTGGATTATAGAACTGAAAAATCGTATTCTGTGTAATACTCCAAGTGAGAAATTCAACGGTAGTAAAACTTACTTTTTCAAAGAAGCCACTATACCAAATCGAGATAATCGAAATAAGAAAGCACAACCATAACGCTGGAAAAATACGAAGAAACCTCTTTACAAAAAAATTTAAATTTGTGTTTAAGCTTTTCGTACTTTGTTCGTAAGAACCATAAATCAAGTAACCGCTAACAAAGAAAAAAATTGGCACTCCGGGAAACAAACTCAGAAAGCTTATGAGCGGACTCTCAAATCCTAGGTGTCCGGTAATGTGTGATAGTGCAACTTGCGTCGCAGCGAATAAACGAATTAAGTCAAAGTTATTCCGTGTCCCATCCTTCATTGACGCTTTCTGCCTTAAACAATTGAGCCTTTAAGCATTCCAGTACCAGACTCTTTGCAAAGACGCTTCACTTCTTTTAGTGCATTAGCACGTTCGTTCTTCTTAGCATCAATCATTTGCTGCTGAATGGTTTCCATATATTGCTATTCGCGACATTTGAATCCCCTTTAACCTAAATTGGTGTGGTCTCGCAATTGAGACAGTTATTTAATTCGTTTTCTTTGAGGTGTTAGCAAATTGAACATTTTGACGTGGCGTTAATTATTCATAGGTATGAATGCAAGACGTATGGTCAAACTTTAGCTTTGAAAAATTTTGATAGAAAATCCCAGAGAGTGTTTCTAAGTGTTCGCGGAAGCTTAGATAAGGGCGTGCTGACGAAGTGGGGCATACCTCTGATCAACGGCTGTAGTTCCGGGATGAAAATAAAATTTGGCTAAAAACGCTAAGGTGTCTAACGATTGCTATCATCGCGTTCTAACTATGCTGAAACACTTTGGGTCGTCATGGGGGGGGTAATTAGAGCATAAACTCAGATCGGTTTTATGCGCCTTTCGGGGATATTATAGTGTCTAGTTGAGTGTTGGTGGCTGTTTCAACTTTCAACTCGTTATATGATTTCATCAAACACCTC
>Ga0209192_10002103_pt1 | contig 14815 bp, 11 predicted proteins | sample ArcticOcean_MG_C_11_FD_187433 | JGI IMG/M metagenome (GOLD analysis project Ga0209192, IMG submission 187433) | Marine microbial communities from western Arctic Ocean - ArcticOcean_MG_CB2_154 (SPAdes) (version 2) | ecosystem: Environmental > Aquatic > Marine > Oceanic | place: Arctic Ocean... | reverse complement strand
CGCCATCTACAAACGTACCAAAGAGCCGATCCCAAATTAATGTTGCGCACCCATAGTTAGTATTGCTCTGCTCAAGCACCATAGAGTGGTGTCCAATGTGGTGTCTATTGGTGGTAAAAAACAGATCAATCCATTTGCTGCTCATATTTAGATTTGAATGCGCAATAGATGCTTGTGTGACCAAGAGAATCGTTGCACCGAGGGCCGCCTCCCCAACACCAAAAAGCATCCCTATTAGCGCCGCGGGCAAGGCCAAAAAAAACAGTTCTAGCGGATGGTTCAGGCCGAAATTCAGAGCGTTTAATTGCTTAAAAGAGTGGTGGGCACCATGACCGGAGAGTCGCCAAACCACATTCCATTTGTGCTCAGCTCGGTGAATCCAGTACCAAATAAACTCACTGGCAAGAAAAATCATAAATGCTTGAACTAACAACGGCCAACTATGGGGCCAAAAATTGAGGCCTAATAGGCCGCTTACCTGGCTAAGGGGGCCAAGCAACTGATTGTCATAAAGCACCCCAACCATCGTTGAAGCAACAAAAAGCATCACAACAAGCACCAGAGCACTCAGTTTATTTAATGCGGGGCTTACCCAAGCCTGACGCGCTGGTCGTACATACTCCAAAGTGCCGAGCACTACATGAAGACCAATAATCGTCCCAAAAAATATAAACGGTGAATCTATGAGGAGCCACGCGCTCAAAACAGATATCAAGATTACGGGGTGCAGGGCATACTGAATGAAACTATCTAACATAGCTAAACCACTCTCCAAGTAAGTGCAAAATCAGTTTATGCCTTGCTGGAAAATAATGCGAGACACCTACATGCACCGTATTTTTGGCTTTTTCCTACTTTTACTCTGCCCAGTTATGAGCAGCGCCAACCAAGATAATTTGCAAATCGCCGAGTCGTTTTTAGACGCTTTTTATACTTTTGACCAAAACAAATTAACCCAGTTTCTAGTGCCCAGCGCCGACGCAGATCGAGTGCTTTACTATCAAGCATGGGCACAAGCCGCTAACTACAAAATTAAGAACAGAAATCTCTGCGTTCACAATGCGAGCAAGGCGATTGTTTGCGCCGTTACTGTTACCGATGATTTCGGCCAAACAATGGGCTATGTAGCCACCGACACGTTCACAATGACCATCCAAGAAAACAAAGTTTCTGCGATCAGCTTTGAGGGCGATGATCCGCCAATATTCGAGGCACTCTTTGAATGGATCGCAAAAAATAAACCTCAGGTGCTTAGCGGGCCATGTAAAGATTTATTCAACGGTGGCAAAACGCCGGGGGATTGTGCACGCGCAGTGGTCGTAGCCGCTAAAGAATTTGTGAATCTTCAAGACTAAATTTTGGCCTGTGTATTTTTCGCCTAGACAAGATTTATGCAGAGTTGAGAAGCGGTAGCGATGGGTGAACTTGAACAAATGATTTTGACGCATATCCGATATACGCTTCTAAGCTATTAGGGATCATTTATACCCCTCCAAGACCCCCTAAACTATTTGGCACTTTCGTGCGTGCGAGCGCGGTTCTGTTAGTGTTAACAGTTGGAATATGATGAACCGCAGGCAGCCCTACGAGCACCATTCGGCGCGGTTTGCGCAGCTGCGGCACGACTATCCATTTCCGCAGTCACCAGCAAACATTCTTGCCAGCGCTTCACCCCCTCAGGCATATTCAGCCAAGTGGCGCGAGGGCTCCAACAAGTTCAGTTTTCTAGAACACAAAGACTAGCGCTTGTAAGTCAAGCAACTGCTCTACTTCACTGAGTAAACGCACATCAACAATCAGGATACCTGATCACAACAACCTTTGATTTGCTCTATACTCAACAGCGAAAACGCACAGCGACAAACTGTTTTAGGGAGAACATGCGTGACTGCAGAAACACTCAAAGAAATATTCTGGTCGCAAGTCAACGAGACACCGAATTTAGCAGCAGTCGCGCGACTAGCAGCGGATGCCAAGAAGGGAGGCTTCACAGTTGACGCAGAACTTCGTATACGCGTGGCGGCCGTGTTGGCGCACATTACATTTCTTGCACCGGATCGCACCGGTCAAATATTCGACGCATTTGCCGCCGGTTGGCTAGACAAAGCTGTGGCCGCACCACCCATCGCCACCCTCGATCTGCCAACTGGCACAGTGGCGGATGAGCTCCTGAATGCCTACTGGTCCCTTGTCGAAGACGGGGTGGCGGGAACTCTCGACGCAGCATCAATCACAGAGCGAACCGCCGGATTGGGAACACTGCAGAACGAAGTCTTTGAAGACCGGCTTGCGCGATCCGCGATGCAGTATCCGGGCGTTAAGGCGATTGCCGGACGTTCGACGCCTCCGGCCATCAGACTGTCGACCTTGGCTGCGTGTCCGCCCGGCTCGATAGGCAGGCAATATCACGACCTGATCGTCGACAACGGATTCAATCTTGAGGTGCTCGACGCTCATGCACTGGGTTTGTCAAAGCTTCAATCTCCTCTCGACTTCCTCAACGCGCGTAATCTGCAGACCCATGATCTGTGGCATATAGCGGCGGGATACGAGACGACAGTTCTGCACGAATTCGCCATCGCTGCATTTCAGCTGGCGCAGTTCGGTCACAACTACTCGGGCAATTTGATGGCGGTAATGACTGGGATTACCGCGCTGGGTCCGGCCACCGGTTTTCCAATTTTGATGGATGCCGTGCTCACCGCATGGGTGCATGGGCGCGAGACCTCGCCCATGATCGGCATTCCCTGGGAAGACTCATGGGACCTCAGCGTGGAAGATATCCGCCAAAGCTATACAATCTCGCTCTACAATAGTCCTCACCCAGCGAATCTCTTAGATCGCGGAGCCGCAGCAAAGGCATAAAGGCATAAAGGCATAAAGGCATAAAGGCATAAAGGCATAAAGGCATGAAGGCATGAAGGCATGAAGGCATGAAGGCATGAAGAGGGTGGTGGCATAATGAAAGAAAAGGGGGCGCAATGGGTGGTCGCCACTGGTGATATTCCAGCTGGGAGAATGATTCAAATAGAAAAATGGTAGGGTTCCCACGCTACGTGAGGGCGGCAGGATTTGATTAGTCACCTTAAAAAACCACATAGCTAGACTCAAATAAAGATTTAGCTCATAGACACCCCAAATAGTACCCCCTGAACTATTTGGCACATTCGCTCCTTCGCGCCCTAGCGAGGCCTGCGCTATCAATATAAACCCAATCTAAGCTACCCATGTCTCAAAGAGGGCTTTTGCTTGGCAGATGCCTGTTTTACCTCTATCGCTACCTGAGTAATTACCCAGCGCATTCTTGAGTCTTTGTGCAATGCCTATGTAGTCAACAATCCACCCACCGGGCTTGTCTTTGAAAATTCGATTTGCACAATCAACCGCCTGTGACAAACCGTTTTTATTAGGATCAAACATGCACTCATCTAGCCACCAATCACTATGCGTCCGGGAAACACGTTGGGCACAATGACGCCCTGATTGACAACTAACTGGCCGTTGACTATTACTGCCGTGATTCCGGTAGAGGGAAAATATGGTTGATCGTAAGTCGCACGATCTCGAATAGAATCTATATCAAATATGACAATATCAGCATCGGCACCGGGTTGAATTCTACCCTTTCGCTTAAATTTCGGCGCGACGCCCTCTAAACGTCTCGCCGGAAGATACGACATCTTCGCAAGCGCTTCCGAGAGGCTCAATATTTTACTATCTCTTACATACTCGGCGAGCACTCTGCTGAAAGTTCCAATAGCCCGCGGATGTGATTTGATCTTTTTGCTGAAGATGGGCATTGCGTCACTACCGATCATCATTGCGGGTGACACCATTGCACGCTGAGTCCAATCCTCTCGGCCATAGTGATGGATAATGGTGGCGCTAGGGTCCTCGGCTCTCACCTCATCCCAACGGGCTTTGGTAAAGAACTCACCCGTCTCTGCCAGTTGAACATCGCCGTAAGTGATACCAAATATGCTTTGCCAGTCTCGGTTAAAAACATCAGCACCGATCGATGTTGAACCCGCGTTATAAGGGTAAGATTCCGCACTGATATCGACCCCTGCGACGAGCGCCTCATCAACGAGACCGAGAAAGTTGTCGATACCACCCATAGCACTCGCGCTGAGATGACAAATGTGGATTGATGCGCCGGTGCGTTTTGCTAACTCAATGACCTCTATCAAACCTGAAGGGTCGCCGGCTATTCCACGCCTGATATGAATAAACAGTGGGGCGCGGCGATCAGCTGCAGTTGTAAACAAAGCTTCGAGTTCACCATCACTCACAGCTGCATCAAGGTAATCGAGCAGCAAACCGATTCCTAAGCCCCCTTGATCAATACCCAAGCCCACGTGCCGCATAGCGCTCGCTATTTCGACTTCATCCATCTGCTTTGTAAAAGCTGCATCCTTAAAGCTGAAGGATTTTCCAGCGTAGAAAATATAAGGCTGCTCAACATTTGACAGAACCTTTGCACGCATTGAGGCGTAACTCGCAGACGCACCAAAATTGATCAATGCTTGATCAGAAATATTGTTCCCCACAGCAGCCACCGGGTACGCACCAGCCTCTAGATCCAGCGCAGTGGTAACCCCATCTCTTACCTGATACTGCTGGCCGAGTTGGGTTTGTGCATGACTGTGTAGGTCTATGAATCCGGCTGTGACAACCTTGCCTTTCGCGTCGATGGTTTCTGTGCCTGACAAAGGGGTTTTACTGACAGCGACTATTCGGTTATCAATAATCCCGACATGTCGCATGGCATCGGTTGAGGATGCAGGATCAATCACACGACCGTTCGCTATCACCAAGTCAAAAGATGTTTCTGCTGATACCTGGATACTGAATATGCAAGCGAGTACCACGCAAACCCACGCTTCTGTACGATGGCCAACAATGAATTGATTCTTAGTCATGATAAGTTTTCCTGTTCATGCCGATGATGCTGATTAAATCTATTAGCTCTCCCAACATAGTTTTGCTGAGGGCTTCACGTGCATAGTTTGCGGGCAGAACCCATTTTAGACTGACATTTGATTTCTCAATGGTCAGCATGGCGTCATCAACCAGCTTGCCAATGGTAGGTTGTTTTGCATTAGGTTGATAATTAAGTGTTTATAAACAATCAACATGCCATTCGATAAGCCCGCTTGGCACACCCTACCATCAGATCAAGTTTTTCCTCTGCGCTGTAGAAGGAAGCTTCTGGTGAGCGCTCCATAGAATCGGGTAACTGCAATGTCGTTTGTCTACCGGGAAGCAGCTTTCAAACATGCAGTGTGCTGGTGTAAAGGCATTGATGGCAGTGTCTGTCCAAGGTTTCCAAACGCGAGCTATATTGTCGGAACTAGGGGGAAGATCTGGATTCGAACGATCAACCCTGCGCATGGACAGTGCGCAAGTTTCAAAAAAATATTTTCGTCGGCACCCTGTCGTTCAATAGCGCATGGCCAATCATCAAGAACCTCACCCGCTCTCCCATTGAAGGGGCCAACCAGTGTAGGCCGGCCGAAGTGGTCAACTACAATGGTAAGGCCGGGAAAAGCCGAGGCAATTTCTGCGACCTCATCAAGTTGAAGATGAGCCACCCAGACATCGAGGCTATGCCCGCGTGCAGCGAGGTGTGCTACAGCCAAAGAGATTGTTGGATAAACGTCCATCGACAAAAGTTTCTCTTTGCCACCAAAACGATACTTCAGCCGCCAGATTTAATTCCATTAGTCATAGCGTGGTAAAACATGCCTCTACCGTCTGACAACTTGTAAAATTTTCTGCAGGCTTTGCTGATTTGACCGGGGATGCAGAGAGTTTCGTTTTAACCCCAAATTGGGGTATCTATCCAGACGCAGGTAGACATACCTCCCTTTATACTGCCAAAGGGAGGGGTATCCCATAAAGCTTCACTGGATCCTAAATGCAGAAAAACCCCGTTTTATTCAATGAAAACAAGGTTGGGTCTTTGTCGGAAGTGTTGGGGTTTAGAAGTGGCAGCTACGGGTGGACTGACCGGCAACGAACAATAATCGTTTAGCATCGATTCATCATCTTATCGCTTCATTCCTCGCTCGTTAAACCATCATACTCACCAATTTTTCCTCAAAACTTGATTCGATTTTCGCTCTTTGCAAGACGAACCGTCTCGTATAGAATTTTCTGACGTTTGCGAGGAATAACAATAATGAAGCTGAACATTAACGGCGTCGAGCGCCAGGTTGCGACAGATTGGCAAGATGAAACCCTGCTAACGGTCTTAAGAGATCATTTGGGTTTATCCGGTACCCGCTTCAGTTGTGGCATCGGCCAATGCGGTGCGTGTTTGGTGCATGTCGAGGGCAGCCCCGTCACCAGTTGTTTAATGTCGGTGAAGGATGCTGCTAACAAAAACATTTTGACCATTGAAGGCCTCGCCGCTGAAGACGGCACGCTACATCCGCTGCAGCAGGCCTGGATTGACGATAGTGTACCGCAATGCGGCTACTGCCAATCAGGACAGATCATGCAAGCACTCGCATTGCTAGAGACGACACCGGACCCTGACGATGCTGATATAGACCAGGCGATGAATGGCAACCTGTGTCGTTGCGGTACCTACGACCGTATTCGGAAGTCGATTAAGAACGCGGCGATCGTCATGCGGGAGGCAAACTAATGGCTGGCCTTTCCCGTCGTAAATTTCTCATCGCAACCGGTTGGATCGCCGGCGGTGCAACTGTGCTGTACACCCTGCGTAACAAAGCAATCTCTGTCGCACCGACCATTATCTTCCCCGATGCAGAATCGGGTGCGGCCTGGTTACAAATTCGACCTGATGGCGTGTGTCGTATGTTTTTCGCTCGCATGGACATGGGTCAGAACGCGAACACCGGCTTGGCGCAAATTGTCGCCGAGGAACTCAATCTAAAGGTGCAAGATATTGAGGGTGTTACCCCCAGCACCAGCGATGTACCACCCATCGCTGTGACGGCAGGCAGCATGTCGTTAACCGCTTTTTCACGGCCAACCGCCATTGCCGCTGCCACCTTACGCGAAAGCATGAGGGCACGCGCAGCGATTAAGCTTGGCATACCCGGCTCAGATATCCTAGATGATGCGGGCGGTTTCCAAACGACTGATGGCCGAAAAGTGAAATACGCAGATCTGGTTGATCAGACGAACGTCATGGTTGAGTTCGACGACAGCAAACCGGCACCAAATCTTTACACGTTCGACGCAAACCGCGACAAGAAACAGGTTGGCCACGACGTGACACCCTTAGATATTCGCGCGCTAGTGACCGGCGGCGCCGTTTATACCGCTGACGTGCCGATGCAGAACCTCCTGTTCGGCCGTGCCATACAACCACCAGTACGTAACGCACGAATCGCCAAGCTTGATACCACAGGGGTATCTGACACCAAAGGTTTTGTTAAATTGGTGCAACAGGACGAATTTGTTGGGGTGGTGTGCAAAACACCGAGCGCGGTCGATGCTGCGATGGCAAAAATCAGCGTCACATGGGATCTGCAACAGCCTATCAATCAACAGGAAATCGATCGACTGGTTGATGTTGATGCGGAAATGGCATTAGGCGATCTGGAACATATACTGCTGGATGAAGCACACCGTAAAGATGTCGACTGGGCAATTGACCTGCGCTTTGATGTTCAAACACAAACCCACGCGGCTCAAGAACCGCGTGCCGCGATTGCTCGTTTTAATGATGTCGACAATGAAGGCGAAACCGATCACGGGTTAGAGATCTGGACCGGCACCCAGGACCCTTTTGGCATCAAACGCTTTGCCGCAATGGACACGGGACTATCGGAGGATGACGTGGTTGTTTATCCACAACGACTCGGCGGCGGCTTCGGCGGCCGCGAACACTATGAAGTTGAACGCGACGCGGTAAGACTGGCGCGCGCGGTTAAGCAGACAGTGAAAGTACAGTGGACACGGCAAGACGAATTTACCGCTAGCCGCAGTCGCCCTGCGTCAGCACATCGACTACGCATCGCAACCGATGACGCCGGTAACTTATCCGACTGGTGGTACGGCTACGTCACTGGCCACGTAGTTTTTGCCCGGGAGCGCCTGCCAGGCTGGCTGCTACCCGTTGCCCGCATGGCTGAAGATATGGGCGTCGTCAAAGGCGCATTGTCGCCCTACAGCGCGCCGCATCAACGGGTCGAATACAAAGATGTTGATCTTCCTATCGATCTTGGAGTCTGGCGCTCACTCAATGGCGCGCCGGCCATCTTTGCCATCGAATCGGCAATGGATGAACTGGCCCAGCAAAAAAATATAGACCCGGTCGATTTTAAGATTACGCAAATGAATGGCGGCCACCCTCGCCTGAAAAATTGCCTACAGCGTGTTGCCGCGCTAAGTGCAAAAACACCGCTGCCCGAAGGCGCCGGTTACGGTCGCGGGTTTGCCTGCGGCATATACGACAAGCGCTGTTATGTCGCAGTGAGCGCAGATATTCATATCGACCATGAGACACAAAAAATCAAAGTGTTGCACATGACCTGCGCTCAGGACGTCGGCATGGCGGTCAACCCCGGACAGCTAAGAGCGCAAATAGAGAGCAATCTCGCCTGGAGTGTCGGCATGGCACTGCTTGAACGTTTTGAAGTTGGCGATAACGCGATTCAAAGTGCTAACTTTGACAATTATTCCATTGTCCGCATGGCGGATATGCCAAGCTTGGATATCGAAATTGTCGACCAGCCCAACATTCCACCGGCGGGTGCGGGTGAAGTCGCGTTGGTCGCCGGACCACCCGCCATCGCCAATGCCATTCGTGCTGCAAGCGGCTTTCGCGCCCTAAGCCTTCCTATATCTTTTGAGGATGTTGTTTGAAGAAATTGAAACCGACACATCGCACTCATGATCGAGATCACCCTCTTGATCTTGATCCTGCTCTTGAATTTAGTCAGAACAAACGGAGATCCAAAATGAAACGCACGAAAACATCAGCGACTAGAAAACGTCATTCCGCCACGCTGACCATGATTGCGACAACCTTACTCACGCTAACATTGCTCGCAGCGGCACCGATCAAGGCCGAACAAGTTAGCGTCTACCACACCGTGGTTTTTTGGTTAAAGCCAGACACAACCGATGCCAAAGTCGCCGAGATCATTCGTTCAGCAAAGGCGATGCAAGATCTACCCATGGTGGAAAAAGTCCTGATCGGCACACCGATTATGAGCGATCGAGAAGTCGTCGACGACAGCTTCAGCGTCGCTTTCACCATGATCTTTAAGGACGAAGCTGCACTGCAGGCCTACGCACTTGACCCCCACCACAAAAAGATTTCTAGCGAGGTCACCATGCCGCACGTGGCACGCGGTGTGATCTACGATTACAAGACTGATTAAACTAAAAGAAGAGTAAGAAAGAGCAAAAAAAACCAACAACCTGATTTTGTCAAAAGCAGACGACTCAGTGAGACAATCACCGCTCGATTAAACCAAAGAGAACCATGCAGCCAAAACCCGATACAAAAAGACGCAACGCGCGTTCGCACAAGGCCATTGTCGACGCGACGATCAAATTGCTCGGCTCGTCTGGCTATGTGGATTTTTCGATTGAAAAAGTCGCAAGCGAGGCCGGCGTCGGCAAGCAAACCATTTATCGATGGTGGCCGTCCCGTGCAGATTTAGTCTTGGAAGTGTGGCGCGATCGTTTAATGCCGCCGCTGGCCGCCTACGATGGCCAAATCCCTTTGCGTAACTTTTTAGAAAACTCGTTGCTATCATTTGGCCAACGACTGTCTCGCGCTGATTGCAGACAGGCCGCTATATGTGTGCTCGCCGAAGCGCATCGAGACCCGAAACTGTATAAGCGCATGGAAGAAGCGATCTATGCGCCGCGCATCAAACTGATTGTTGAGGCTTGCCGTCAGGCGCAGAAAAAAAACCTGTTCTCCAAACACTTCGACATTGATCTGTTGATCGACGCACTTTACGGCGCGGTCTGGTATAAAGTTTTGATTCGTTTCCAGAAAGTGACTCGACCTTACATCAAAAAACTGGTCGCGCAGACCCTGGACAACAACTAAGGTTTGCTCGACACGCGCGTAACCAGCTGCCTACAACGATTGTCAGATGTCATGCCGGATTCACCTAACGACTAGCTCGCCATTCACAATTAACACGGGCTATCACTTGCAACGATCTGTACCTACAATCGCCACGACCAAGTACGACCTACAATCACCATCAACAATTACCGCCATTAACAACCCGATTAAAGTTGACTATCCTCAACCGCAAAACTGTCATTCAAACTTCACAATTGCATACAAACCTAATTAAGATACTTTTAAAATTCGGGGTAAATGCGGTTTGAAATTACTATCCTCTGATGCCAATTGACAGTCCTAGGAAAACTTTAGCCTACCCACGTTCAGAATGACCGCCGCTGGCCGTAAATTGCCTCTCGCAGGCCTTAATATTCGCCTTCAATTAGTCAGATTCAGATCTAAAGCAGGATTTGAACAGCCGCTTTTAAGTCAAGCACAGCTTGGCTAAATAAATACCCTGCTCATATATACCCCCAAAAGCACCCGCTGAAATTTTTGGCACATTCGTTCCTTCGCGCGTGCTGAGGTGGTTCTACGCAACTGCGTGAGCAACACTGCTTAGCATCAAACAACTCAAATCTTTAGGCCTACTGGGCATCACGGCATAGCTCAAAACCATTAATCTTCTTGCCGTTCCTGAGCTTCCGCCGCCTAGAGGGCATGAAGGCTCTTTTCGCAAACCCTAATAATACGTCTTAGCCTCCCTATTGAACTCTCTTTTAAACGTCCTATTTAACGCCCTATTTAGCTTCCTAATTCAAGCAGAATTCAGATGCTTGTTGATCAGCGCAGTCAGCCGTAGTGCCGGTTGCTGGGCAAACCGGAGGTAGCCTAAGCTGGTTTCAAGCCGCCTCCGCTACTTTATGGTCTCTATAGTAATATAGTATGCTTGGCGAAGAATTACTTGCTGATGACAAACACTGGGTTACTTGACATGCGAAACGACGCCGAACTGCTTGATCACATACTTGATCATATTGATAACAACACAACCGACCTCGGTGATGAAGAGTGGTACGAACCTGTTGAGAATTACGCTTCACAAGCACGCTTCGATGCCGAGCGGCGGCTTATGCGACGATTACCAATTCCGTTCTGCCCTGTTGCAGCGCTGCCGGAGCCAGGTTCCTACGTCGCGCGTAATTCCGCTGGCGTACCCATTGTTGTCGTTCGGGATCTGCAAGGCACCATCCGCGCCTTTCGTAACGCGTGCCGTCATCGTGGCATGCAATTGGCGGATGGCAGCGGCTGTACGAAAATTTTTCGTTGTAATTACCACGGTTGGGCGTATCGGCTCGACGGCCGGCTAGAGTATGTGCCACATGAGCATGGTTTCCCTAACCTTGATAAAGACAGTAACGGTTTGGTGCCGGTACACTCGGTTGATGTCCAAGGCGGTTTGGTCTTTGTCACCCAGGATGAACCGGTGGGTCCTGGCGCGTTGGAATCCCTACCAAAACTTTTGACCGAAGATCAGGTGATTTTTGAGTCCAACGAAAAGGTCGAAGAAATCAATTGGAAGTTAACGGCAGAGGGGACGCTGGAGGGTTATCACATCAAGCCCACACATCCAGAGTCTTTCTTTCCGTATGGCTATGACAATCTAAACGTTGTTGAAATGCAGGGGCCGAATTCCCGCGTTTGCTATCCCTTTAGACGCATTGAAAAATTACGTGACGCACCTCGAGAGAATTTGTCACTTGATCGCATGGTTACCTTAGTCAACCGTATATTCCCATTTACCTCGGTTACCCGTCTTGCCCAACACTACGGTGTGAGCTTTGCCGAGCCTGAGTCGCCTACACGTACTCGATATTTTAATTATCGGCTAACGCTCCCCACGGTTGATGGCGGTGAACCTTCAGATGAAGCCTTAGCTCGGGCCAAGAAGGATGTTGCGTTTTTATCTGATACCGGCGATCTAGAAGACGCAAAAGTCGTTAGCGATATTCAGGCGGCAATTGGTTCTGGCGCAAATACCCATTATCGGTTCGGGCGGTTTGAATCGGCGATCGGTCATCTGCATAAAAATTTGGCACTGTATTTAGCGCGGTTAGACAAACTTGAAGGTAACGTTATTGAGGAAGGAAATAGAACTGACTCAGAGAGGATCGACCCTATTACTTTATGCTAGGGTCATAAAAGCCGAACGCGCGCTACATATCGCAACCTACAATACTTTTTTGTTGTAGTGTTAGCGCGTTCAAAATATGTTTTGGTATCTTCCGGTACTGGTTTTCTTCTTGCCGGACCCAACCCGGCGAGTAAGTAAGAACCACACCGTGACGGCGGTCCAAAGCGCTATTGGCGCCTGCACCACGCAGCGAGCCACCGAGCCAGAAAAACAGTGATCCCGCGGGCATTTCTGCACTGATGATTTCGTCTCGTCCAGCGATTCGACCAACCGGCTATTTATGGCTACCAGGCACACCAAGCGTTGTGCCATTGTCTGCACGAAAATCGGAGATTGCCCGCATAGAGGCGAGAATAATGTTTGGTCACGGCTCACTTAGTTCATTTTTATCCCGCAGATCTTTAGAAAATTGAACCCAATCACCTCCCGCACGCAGCAAAGTGACTGGATCTAGTGGATCCTCGGACTCCCTATTTGTAGCGTCCATTCGCCTACCTTATACACGGCCAACTTATTTCATATCTGCCAGAGACACAGTGTTGCCCTCACCGCTCATCGCAAAGTCTTCGAACTCAGTTATAGTCCTTTACATCTCAAAATATTCAAGAGATGTTACGGCGAACCATTCGCTCATCCCCAACGAGCGACTCCAAAACCCCTGCCACCTCTTCCCGCAGACTTTTCTATAGGCACAAAAAGGCCCACCGGAGTGGGCTAGGAAGGTGATTTTCTGTGGCAGATAACAAATTGTTATCTGCCAGCCTCCGCTAAAACACTGATTCAGTGGTGATAACAGGAAACCCATGAGGGGATAGTCCACTACTTGAAAAAGTGCTGAACCGGTTGTAGGCGCTGTTGCTAAAAGCATTAAGCTCTCCACCGACTGTAAAAGAGCCAAAATTAATGACGCCCAATTTAAGTTGGTCTTTGTAGAAATCTTTTGCCTCTCTTACTTCTTTCTCGCGATCTATAGCACTACATACTTGTCTTAGCTGACCTTTATTGGTTGGCTGTCTATTCCAAGGAGCGCCAGAAACGCCTCCTGTCAGGGGCGTTGCGGTTACGCCCACTGCCGCTCTGTTTCCTTGGCGTATCTCAAAACTAAACAAACTAAATGAGAAGCTAATGCCGGTCCCAGAACTTAGTTGATTGGTCGTAACCTCGACACTACTGCCGCGCCCGTTATTAACTACTACAATGTTATATGGTGAAACGTTTCTACGGGCGTGGTTATTTTGCAATAACGCGCCACCGTATAGAGCATAGCCTGAAATTGAACTACACTTAAAACAAGTTGCATACCCTACCCTATTTTGAGTGCGGTCAGGGGAAATTCCGTTAGAGCATGTAGCTGCGTACGCTGATAACGGAAGAGCAATTAGCGATAAAATAACAATAGTTAACCTAAGCATTGGTCAACTCCAAGATGCCAGTGGCACCCGTTAAATCCCGCTGCATTTCCCCTAATGCTTTTAGATTTTTACGCGCAATCTCGTTCAAATCATCTTTATAGCTCTGTATTTCTTCCTGAGAAAGGCCTCGCCTAACAAGTAAGTAATAGTCTTTATCATCCTGCGATACCCTTGGATCACCCATGAGCGCAGCCATTTTCTTCATGATAAGGACGGTTGCTATATCGCCCATAACTTCTTCAATTGAACTATCCTCGCTCATTCCGAAGTTGTTGACGTATAAAGAGGCCTTGAGAATTGGCCCACTTTTCCCAGACAGCGCAGCGGCCTGTATAGCAAAGCCAATTTGCTCTTGGGCGTTAGTAGAGTGCCGGCTGGCAAAAACGGCGGCCTCAGCGTCATTATTCAAGTCAACAAGTTCGCGCAACTCCGCTACAGTTAAATCTGTATATGGATGCTTGGGGCGCTCGTACTTCATCGTGCAAAAATCTGTCACATACTCGTGGGGCACTCCATACGCAAGCGCAAACTCTTCCGATGAAACGAGCCGCTTCGGGCCGCAGTCCTTTCCAATAGCTGGATTGAAGGCAACCACATGAAGTTTGTTGTACGCAGCGATTTCTTCCGGTGAAAAGTCGGTTATTAGTATGGATTGAGAAGCCAACATCGGATCTACCCCAAAGGTTACGTCTTTGTAACGCGCCTTCATCGCGTCCCAATCAATAGACGTCGGGTCTATATCAGCAAGCTCTGCTTGGGTTAATTCACGCTTAGTGCTGGGTTCCTTTGTCGCGTTCAAAGATTGCTCAACTTGAGCGATGTCATTCTTGATTTCAGCCACCTGAATAGGTACCTGAGTAGGTGCCTGCTGTGCCAGTCCTGCTTGCTCTGGCTTACCTTCGTATTGGTACGCGACCATTGCAGCCGCAGTAACGGCTACAGTTAGGGTGTACTTTAAGTACTGGTTCATATGTATTTCCTATCGGTTTTTCATAAGTCGCCAGCAGGCTAGGCGCAGTACAGCGGCGCAGTACAGCGCGCAGCATCGTGGATGTCTTTACTGACTAACCAATTCATACTCGTGCAAGACGTAGGTGTATTGGCTTATAGACAAGCGGTATAAAATGTCTATTGGACGGGTAGCTAAAAAGCACGCTTTCGGGTGATGTATTTTTGTTAGCGCAGGGCGCTAAC
>Ga0209192_10002097_pt1 | contig 14842 bp, 8 predicted proteins | sample ArcticOcean_MG_C_11_FD_187433 | JGI IMG/M metagenome (GOLD analysis project Ga0209192, IMG submission 187433) | Marine microbial communities from western Arctic Ocean - ArcticOcean_MG_CB2_154 (SPAdes) (version 2) | ecosystem: Environmental > Aquatic > Marine > Oceanic | place: Arctic Ocean... | reverse complement strand
CCTAGCACCTAGCACCTAGCACCTAGCACCTAGCACCTAGCACCTAGCACCTAGCACCTAGCACCTAGCACCTAGCACCTAGCACCTAGCACCTAGCAAGCTTGGCAGTTATCCCACAGACATAGCTAAAACGCGGGAAATTTCGGTAAAACCCTTGCCGCTTTGCTCGCGCCATTCGTTGAACGCATCTTGAGTAAGCAGCAGTGCCTTTTGACTGGTGGGTTCTTTTTCCACCACCCCGGCACCAACTAAAGCAGCCACAACATCTCTGCTCAAAAGGGGCGTCTCAAAACCTATAAAACGCAAAAAATACCGACCACTCTGACCGCCCAAACGCGCTCCGCGTTTTTTCAACAACAGCCACATCTGGACAAAATCATCCTCGGGCCAACTGGCTAGAAACTTGCCAAAGGAACCATGTTCATGACGAATATCCAGCATAAACTGCGCATTCTCTCGAACGCTACGGATCTTTGTACCATGGCGTACAATATCGGTATTTTGCTGCAAAACTTCTAACTCTTCATCCGCCAACATTGCACAGTGAGTGACATCAAATTCATTGAATGCTTTCTCAAATCCAGGCCATTTAGCGGTAATGATTTTCCACACAAAGCCCGCACGAAAAACGCAGGCTGTCATTTCTGCCAGCACATCGGAGTCATTCAATTTCGCTAGATTTACCTTTTTCTGCGGGTTACCCAGCAGCGCCTCCAGGGCACTTTCACCGCCTTTGCTCCGCGCAGCACGCTGATAAATTTTGTCAAATGCATCCATGCAGTCTTCCCACTATTTATTATTAATTCGTTGTTTAAGTTCTGAATGTTAGCCCTAAATACTGGCGCTGCTATTATGATAAGCGGCGGCAAAGCGGGTTCGGACTAAGCTACGGCAATCTTGCGCGCAATTACAGATCAAAGCGGCATTCATAAGGCAAATTTTTGCGCCAATGACTTCTAGCAATTAGCCCTGTCTTTCGGCATCTTAAGCAGCAAAAAATAAAGGAACAAAAATGTCATCCATTCTAAGCCAAGTTCTCGAGTTGCCCTGTGGCGTAAGCGTTCCAAATCGCATCTGCAAGGCGGCAATGACTGAAGGTCTGGCATCCCCCAAAGGCCTCCCCACACCTGAACTGGAGCGACTCTATGGATTATGGAGCGATGGCGGTGCGGGCATCTTACTTTCAGGCAATATCCAAGTTGACGCAGATCACTTAGAGCGACCAGGCAATGTTGTGGTAGACAAAGTGCCAGATAATGAAATGCACGTCGCGCTGAGCCGCTGGGCCAAAGAAGGTACCAGAGCCGGCAACCATTTCTGGGCACAAATCAGCCACGCTGGAAGACAAACTCAAACCGGCGTAAACAAAACGCCCAAAGCCCCTTCAGCGGTTGCCGTAAGCATACCAGGCGGTCAATTTGGTCAACCCATTGCACTGACCATTGAAGAAATCCAAGACATCGTAGCGCGCTTTGCAATCTGCGCTCGCGCCTGCAAAGACGCAGGCTTTACGGGTGTACAAGTGCATGCGGCTCACGGCTACTTGCTTTCACAATTCCTCAGCCCTAGAAGCAACCTTCGGGAAGATCAATACGGCGGCAGCCTAGAAAATCGCGCTCGGGCGCTCATTGAAGTTATCACCGCCATTCGCCAAGCAGTGGGCCCAGAGTTTCCAATTTGCGTAAAACTCAACAGTGCAGATTTTCAGAAAGGCGGCTTCGCATTTGAAGACAGCTTAGTTGTCGCCAAATGGTTAGAAGAGGCTAGTGTAGACATACTGGAAATTTCCGGCGGCACCTATGAGCAACCCAAACTCATTGGGGTTGAAGGCGTAGAAGCTGTTGAAGAACAAAATGTCAAAACATCCACCGCCATGCGCGAAGCCTACTTCGTAGATTTCGCCATCACCATGCAAGAACATGTTTCCATCCCCTTAATGGTGACCGGTGGCTTTAGACAACTTGCGGTAATGGAAGAAGCGATATCAAGCGGTGGCGCTGACATGATTGGTATTGGGCGGCCCATGTGTGTTGTAACCGATGCACCAAACAGACTTTTTGCCGGCCAAGCAGAGTTACCACGATACGAGCAAGAGTTATCGCTATTCCCGAAATGGCTGTCGTTTCTAGCGAACTTTAAACCCTTTTGGGCATTGGCAACATTTGGCGTGCAATTTTGGTACTACGCTCAACTTGAGCTACTTGGCAGAACCGGTAAAGCGAAGGTTGGGATGACACCGTTTCAGGCAACTAAGCGAATCCAAGCCTTTGAAAAACAATGGTTGAGTGAGCGCTAACGAATTCACCAGCAACTTCGGCCCCCACAGAATTAGCGCAAGTTCTCGTTACCTGTACCTTTCACTCGGCAGATATTCGGCCCAGCAGTAAGGACGCCACCTCTTTGCCATGAGAGTTTTGCAAAAAATGCCCAGCGTCAGGAATGCCATCGAAGGAAGCGTTCATTTGCTCGGCCCAAGTTCTGCCCCAAGCCTCGGTAAACACGTCATCAGCACAACCCCAAATAAAATAAACAGGCTTGCTCCATTGCAACAGGGTCCGGTAATGATGGGTTTGCGCTGCGGCATTACCATTAGTGTAGCTGTCCAAGGGAATAGACAATGGAAATTTTCGATAGCCGTTAAAGGCTTCGTCAGGGAGGCCTCTATAAGGCGCGGAGAAGCCCTCATACATTTCTAGCGCCTTGCCCTCAATCGCTGGCGGCGTGCCATTCATTAGCGCAGGAAAAATTACTTCAGGCTTAGCAAGGCCAGAGCTGAGCACCAATAAAAGCGCCAAATCAGGCTGAGTGCGATGGAACCGCCCACCCTCATGCCAAGCAGCATTCCAATTGCGGATACCCTCACTGTATTCATATTCAGGATGATGTAGCCAAGTATTCATAATGCACAAACGATCAAAGCGCTCGGGCATATAAACCGACTGCGCCAAGCCCGTAGGCCCGCCCCAGTCTTGGCAGACCAGCGTAATATTTTTTAAATCTAGGGCATAAATGAGACTGGTCAACACTTCTGTGTGTCGTGCAATGGTGTACCAATTAAAATCTGTCGGCTTATCAGAACGCCCGAAACCCAAGTGATCTGGGGCAATACAGCGATATCCAGCCTCCACTAACTGCGGGATTATGTCTCGATAGAGGTAAGACCATGCCGGCATCCCGTGCATAAGCAACATGACCGGCCCATCTTTGGGGCCCTCATCAACGTAGTGCACGCGCATGTCCTGCCACGAATGATAATTGGGCGTATAAGGAAAGTCTGCAATGTGCGCAAAATTGGTGTCTGGTGTTCTAATAAAATCGGTCAAAGTTTCTTCCCTTACCTTTGGTGTATCTTTTATCTTTGTCGTAGCTTTGTTGTGGCTTTGTTGTGGCTTTGTTGTACTTATATGTTTTGTCTGTCACAAATCCGCTACTTAACTCGCTGACATTATAATGAAAGCCATTAAACAAACTTAAGAATATATAGTACTTTCTTTAAAGAAATTCATGGAACAGCTTATGGCTAAACTTGACCACATAATGTACGCAGCACCAGACTTAGATCAAGGTATCGAAGAGATAGCTGATTTAACCGGAGTAAGGCCCGCCTTGGGCGGCTCTCACCCGGGTATTGGTACACGCAATGCGCTGCTATCCCTTGGTGAAGACCAATATCTAGAAATCATCGCGCCGGACCACCGCCAGAATCTTTCAGGCACCACTGGCGAGCTTCTCCTTGAACACGGCGGTTCGGGCATACGCGGCTGGGCTGTAGCCACCACAGATCTAAATTCTCTAGCCGACTTTGCAACAAATGCCGGCTATGGCTGCCAAGACATCATAGATATGAGCCGGACCACACCAGAAGGGGTGCATTTAGAATGGCAGCTACGATTTCTGACTGGCAATAATCTACTGCCCTTTTTTATCGACTGGAAGGTTTCGCCACACCCTGCGCTAAGCACACCAAAGGGTTGTTCATTAATAGAATTTTGCGTTGCAACCCAAGATATTGCTAAGTATCAACAACTCATGAACGCGCTGGATCTAGAGGTATCTATAACCAGTGACAACAATCACTTTAAAGCCACACTACAAACGCCAAGAGGCACGGTGGAATTAGATACGTGGTGAAGCATAATTTGGGTACGCGCGCCTGAAGTAACTGGGCAATCGCTGCGGGAAAAATTGGCTTGCTCCGCCCCGCGATTGCGCCACAGCCGGCATAAAGTTAGGTCGACAAAAGCAGCGTCTAGGCTGCTTTCTCGCCCCCCCCTTCACAAGAACCCTCCCCACAACCTTTTGTCGGCTTTTCTCTCTACTCAGTCTAAAAGAACTAAAAATTTCTACTCCGAATGAGAATATGCGCGACTATATAAGAGCAGATGGGGAATCCTAGCTTTCTTGCCCGTTGCTCTTTTGGTCTTACTCAATTTGCTTTTTTCGAAGGGTGTGGTTACCACAGCTTCAATTCTGCCTATTAGCTTTATGCTGCGGAAATGAAACTAGATCGTAGGTGATGCAATAAAAATACTAATACTGCCCATGAGAACTTTGCCAAACCAAGCGAGTTTAAAAATTCACTCTTGGAGAGAATCATGTTTAGTAAAGGTTCAAGTATCAATCTTGTTCTACGTTCTATAACTTTCTATTTTATAGCGGTTGCACCTTTTGCAATGACCTCTGCTGTCAATGCAGCAGAGTCAGCAAACTCTGATGAAATTATCGAAGAGGTCGTAGTAACTGGCTCTAGAATTCCACAAAACTCAAACCTAGTTAGTTCAAGTCCAGTGACTCAAGTTGGGGCAGAAGAATTAGTCTATGGCGGCATAGTTAGGATTGAAGATCTGCTCAACGATCTACCACAAACACGAGGCAATAATGCTTCTACAGACTCCAACGGCGCTGTCGGCACGTCTTCTGTGTACCTTCGAGGCCTAGGCCGTGACCGCACGTTAGTACTTTTAAACGGCAAGCGCTTAGTAAGGGGTTCTCCTAGGCAAGCAGGCGGCGGCGCTGACCTAAACCAGATACCAGATATTGTAATTAAAAAAGTTGAAGTGCTTACGGGCGGCGCGTCTGCTGTATATGGCTCAGACGCTATTGCTGGTGTTGTTAACTTCATTTTGGATGACACTTTTGAAGGTATCAAATTTGATTATCAATTCAGCCAGTATCAACACAAAAACAATGACAACGGCATCCAAAATATTGTCTCCTCTACTGGCTTCGACCTTCCTTCCGGTCGCGTCAGTGACGGTGATATTGGTACATTTTCTTTTGCCTACGGTGCTAACTTGAATGACGGCCAAGGTCACATGACTGTTTATGCGACTCACAGAGAAGTTGATCCAGTTCTGCAGCGAAACCGTGATTATTCAGCGTGCTCTCTGAATTCAAGCAACACAGGTTGTGGTGGCTCATCTACCCTACCTCGAGGCCGGTTTACGGATTTCGGCAGCATCGGTTCAGCCAAAGCGGGCTTGGTTGACACTAGACTAGAAGCAGACATCGGGACGGCAGCCTTCAGAGCTTTAAGAGATGCAACTGATTCTACTCCGTTTGAAGCAGAGCAAGAAAGAATCGAGAACATTCTCAATGCCGCAAATGCTAGCTTTGCAGCACTCAACAGTTTTGATTTGGTAACCGCAGATAACAGCAATAATTTCAGAGATCGCACCGGAGACCTCTACAACTTTGCACCTCTTAACTACTATCAGCGCCCGGATAAAAGAACGTTAATCGGTGGTTATTTCAACAACGAATTCAGTGAGCATGCCGAAGTTTATGCCGAAGTGGGTTATGGCCGAGATGAAACTCAGTCACAAATTGCACCGTCTGGCGCTTTCTTTGTCACCGATGATCTATTTTGCGGCAACCCATTGTTGTCTGCTGCCCAGTTCCAAGAAATTTGCGGACAATACGGACTGACTAATACGCAGTTTTTCAGTGAGGTAGGTGCGCTTGCAGGACTAGCAAGTAACCCAACACTGAATATTGGTCGAAGAAACTTAGAGGGTGGTTCGCGACAAGATGACATTCTGCATACATCCTACCGAGCCGTTTTAGGCGTCAAGGGCGACATCAATAGTGCTTGGTCTTATGACGTATCGGTTAACTTTGCGCAAACAGATTTTTCTGAAACCTATCAGAACGATTTGTCCATTACACGAATCACGCGTGCGTTAGATGTAGTAAGCGATGCCAACGGTAACCCCGTTTGCCGCAGTGCTCAGAGCGGTGTAGATGCGAATTGCGTACCGTGGAATGTATTTACCAACAACGGCAATCAGCTTGCGACCGATGTTCGTGACGGCGTCACCCAAGGTGCTATTGACTACCTAACCCTGCCACTGTTTGCCACAGGTAGCACCTCACTACGACAGTTTAATGCCTTTGTTGTAGGTGATTTGAGCGATTATGGCGTGGTTATTCCTTCTGCAGATAGTGGTATCAGTGTTTCCTTCGGCGTCGAATACATCGAAGAGACATTAGCACTGACTCCGGACAATGGCTTCACAAGCGGCGATGGTGCTGGTCAAGGTGGCCCCACTTTAGGCGTGGAAGGTACGCTGTCAGTAAACGAATTCTTTTTGGAAACTAGAATTCCGTTGGTAGAAAATAAGACTGGTGCTGACTCTTTAATAGTCGACCTAGGTTTACGAGTGGCCGATTACTCTACCGATCAGGATACAACATCATTCAAGACTGCAATTTCTTGGGCCATCGTCGATGACTTCAAGTTCCGAGCAAGTTTTCAACGTGCAACGCGCCACGCTAATATTAGAGAACTATTTGCACCTACATCACTCGGACTTTACGACGGTACTGATCCTTGCGCGAATACAACTGACGCCGATGGCGCCGTTGTCGCTCCAACCGCTACCGCTGCTCAGTGTGCGAATACTGGTGTGACCGCTGCCCAATTTGGCAATATTGCGTCAAGTTCAGCCGGTCAATACAACGAAATCATCGGTGGAAATCTGAACCTGACACCTGAAGATTCAGATACTGTGTCGTTTGGATTCATTGTCACACCTTCCGCCGTACCAAACCTCGACATATCGTTAGACTACTTCAGCATCGATCTAGAAGATGCGATTGCTGGCATTGGGTCACAGGAAATTTTGGATGATTGTATTGCCAATGGTACACCAAACCTTTGCGCCCTCATTAACAGAGGCGCTGGAGGTACACTCTGGTTGGGCCAAGATAATATTGTCAATACCAACATTAACACTGGCTTTGAGGAGCGTAGCGGCATTGACCTAAACGTTAACTACGTTTTGGATGTAGGAGAGGCTGGCACAGTAGATATTAAGGCTGTAGCGACCTATTTACTGAGCTATGACTCGCAAAGCATTCCAGGCGGCGCTGTTACCGACTGTGTTGGTCAGTGGGGTAGCACCTGTACAGTTCCTAACCCAGAACTAGCGGCTAATCTTAGAGCAACGTGGTACAGCCCGTACGATCTCAGCATTAGTACCTCGCTTAGATTCGTTGATTCTGTGACTTCTGACGATGGCGCACGACCAAGCTTTGCATCACAAACCTACGTGGATTTGTCGGCACTCTATGAATATAAATTCTTGAACTTCCGCATTGGCGCTAACAATCTGTTTGACAGACAGCCACCTATTGCAGGTAACCCACCTCAGGGTAATGGTAATACTTATGCTGAAGCTTATGACGGCTTAGGGCGTTACGTTTTCTTTGGTGTTGGTGCAAACTTTTAGGCTTCTTTAAGCTGCACTAATTAGAAGGGCGAACTTGGTTCGCCCTTTTTTTGCCTGCACGCCCTACACAGACTACCCCACATTTTCGATAGATTAGATCACCACAAACACACTATTATGTCCCTAATAGATACTACTGGGGGGTGGTTACATGCCGGGACATATGGATTTTGACGCGCAAATGGCCGACTATGTACTACCTGGCGATAGCTGGCTTGAGAGACCTTGGCTGAGCGACAGTTATGGCTGGAGCTCTGTATACAGGCCTTCCCAACAGTCTATGCAGCCGCCGGGTGAGTGTCGGTCAACCTTTGAGTTTTGGCGCTGCACTGCCAATGCTTTAGATCGACCAGAATTAGTACCTTGGGACTCTATCGAATCTTTTTATGATGAGCGCCTACAAGGCACAGGCATGAGCTTCAAAGAATTTTCCGAAAATCACGACATCTACTTCGTGCCACCGGAAGAAAAAAAGTATCTGCGCACCGGCTTTGGCACCCCCAGCGGCAAGGTAGAACTGTCCTCCTCAGTATTGGCTGGCCTTGGTTTTGACCCCCTACCCTACTTTCGAGAAGACCCGCCCATGGACCCTGAATATCCGTTAATGATGTTCACCGGCGTGCGTGAGGACGAATATTTCCAAACCGGCCACAGGCACATTCCCGAAATGCGCGTGCGCAAACCCGAGCCGTTGCTTTTCATAAATGCAACTACAGCAAAGGAAACTGGTGTCGAAGAAGGCCAGTGGGTGGAGGTGAGCAACCCAACTGGGAGCATTGAAATCAAGGTGGCTATAAAGCCTGAAATGCCCACTGGGTTGGTGCGCATTCCCCATGGTTGGTGGAAACCCGAAATGCCTCAGGGCAATGGCGAACTTTCGGGCGCGCACAAATACGCTGATGCACAGCTGTGTCCAGACGACGAGGACTACTTAGACCGGGAACAAGGTATCCCCCACTTAAAAGGCATACCTTGCCGAATTAGTGTCCTCCCAGAGGAACAGACGTTAGCAATGCAACCGGCTCCGGCTTCAACCGAGGCGAATCGAGCATTTATGGTTGAAGCTAATCAGGGTGGCGCACTGTCCGGCGACTTCATGGCAGACAAAATCATTGATGCAAATCTGGGTTATGATGCTACACAGTTGAGGGAATATCGCGACGGACCGTCAGATCTATCGGAAAAATAAAAATGCTTACAAAAAAACTAGCCGCTCTTTGCATAGGGCTAATATTGAGCCACTCTGCTGCGGCGCAAACTGTTTATCAAGTCTCTATAGGCAGCTATAAAAGCCAAGCCAATGCAGAAAAAGCAGCGGCAAAGGCTGCTCAAGAACTAGGCGACGGCTATACAGTAGAGGCCGCTCAAACCGGCAGCGGGAATTTGTACCGAGTGGTTTCAGAGCCGGTGCTATCACGTGGTGCAGCAGACCTAGTTAGCAGCAAAGCCCGCCAAGCAAATATTCCTGGCGCATGGGTATTGGCCCGCAATCGCTCGACCGTCGATTCCCAGAAAACACCCTCCAGTAAACCTAGACGCTCATCAACAGTAGCCAGCACACCCAAGGCGCAGTCAACGGTAAGCGTTGCTGCGGCATCTATTGCCGAAATAACTCCCATTGATAAAGAGGACAGCAATGAACCCCGCTCTGGCATACAGCCATTAGACGGACGCAAAGGTATACCGCTGTCACTTGCCGGCCAACAAGGCAACTCAGCGGAAAACGGTGTGCTCAATATACGCCGAACCGACGAAGCCCAAACACCTTTCATCATAGACGGTATTTTAGACGAGCCCATATGGCAGGAAATCACCGCTATTGACGACTTTGTAGTGGTTGAACCAGATACGCTAAAAAAAGGCCCCTACGCAACCAACGTCAAAATCGCCTACTCAGATGAAGGACTCTACGTTGCAGCGGACCTTGAACAACCAAAAGAAACGCTCATCCGCAGGCTGTCTGGCAGAGACATATATTCGGGTCTAAACAGAGACAGCATAAATATTACCTTAGACACTTCTGGCGAAGGACTATATGGCTTTTGGTTCGGCATAAACCTCGGAGACTCACTAATGGACGGCAGCGTATTGCCCGAACGCAGGTTCTCCAACGAATGGGATGGCCCATGGAGAGGAGCAAGCGCACAAAATGATAATGGCTGGTCCGCTGAGTTCTTCATCCCTTGGAGTGCCATATCAATGCCCGCCGCGTCCGAAACACGCAACATGGGTATATTTTTATCGCGTAAAGTAGCCCACCTTGATGAACGCTGGGGTTGGCCGGCGCTACCCAATACAACGCCAAAGTTTTTGTCCGCATTGCAAACCATTGAAATGCAGGGCGTAGCACCGCGTCAGCAGTATAATATCTACCCTTTCGCCGCAGCCACAGCAGATCAAATAGATGACGAAACCCGCTATCGCGTAGGCGCTGATATGTTCTGGCGACCTTCTAGCAACTTCCAACTTAATGCAACTGTTAACCCTGATTTCGGCAACGTTGAATCAGATGATGTGGTTATTAACCTGAGTGCCACTGAAACATTTTTTCCAGAGAAGCGCCTATTCTTCGTAGAGGGCCAAGAAATTTTTGTTGCCAGTCCTAGGGCAGATACGCGCAGCTCGGGAGTAGGTCAAGGTGGGCCACCCACAACATTGGTCAACACACGGCGTATTGGCGGTCGGCCCCAAGCACCCACTTTGGCCCTTGGCCAAACGGTGTCTAGCAGAGAACAAAATTTACCAGCAGATTTACTCGGCGCAGCCAAGGCAACCGGGCAAATCGGCAAGTTCCGCTACGGAGTATTAGGCGCATTTGAGGACGAAGTTGAGTTCGAGTCAATGGTTAACAACCAAGCCGTCCAACTTACTCAAGACGGTTCGGACTATGGCATCGGCCGGCTACTGTATGAAAACAACTCAGGCGGCAGCTACAAAGCGGTAGGCGTACTATCCACAGTAGCCGAACATCAAGACATTAGCGCTTATGTAACTGGACTCGATGCTCACTATTTAACCGCCAACGGCAAGCTACAAGCAGACGGACAAATATTTAGATCCGATATAACTGACAGTGACGTGGGTTACGGTGGTTTCGTCGACTTTGAATATACTTTTCGCCAAGGTGTACAACAGCGCCTAGGCATCGAGTACTTCGACGATGCGGTGAACATTAACGACCTAGGTTACCAAGCGCGCAACAACTACCTACAGGTTAGAACCGCCCACACCAGAACTACATCGGACCTCACCTGGGCCCGCAACAACCAATTCGATATCCGTGGCGCAGTGCAGGAAAACGGCGATGGTTTCCTGACTCGGGCAGGGATTTTTATCTCCAACAGAGCGACGTTCAACAACCTAACAAGTATTACCGGCCGCATCAGCCATTTCGCCCAGGGCTATGATGACCTCAATAGTTTCGGCAATGGTGTCTACCGTATCCAAGAAAAAACGGCAGCAGGTCTCAGTTTCGACTCCAATACCGCTAAAGCCCTAAACTTTGGTCTTGGCCTAGGCTTTGAGGAAGAAGATCTTGGCAGCGACAGTTACTACTACGAAGCTAAGGTTAACTGGCGGCCTCTAGACGGACTGAGTTTAGCCGCTGGAGTAAAATACCTAGATCGGGACGGCTGGCTGTTACACCAAGAAAACCGCAATTTCACGACATTTTCTGCTGAACAATGGCAGCCGAACCTCAGTGTTGAATACTTTATAAGTGCAAAACAACAGTTCAAAGTTTCGGTGCAATGGGTTGGCATACGCGCCGAAGAGGATGAGTTTTACCTCTCCCCAGCCATTTCCGGCAATTTAATCGCGGTAGCCAAACCAACAGGGCCATCTGACTCATTCTCTATTTCAGATATGGTATTTCAAGCACGTTACCGTTGGGAAATTGCACCGCTTTCAGACTTATTCATTGTCTACAGTAGAACCTCAGACTTGTCCCAAGCCTTGCTTAATGACAAATTTGATGACCTTTTAGACAACGCTTGGCAAGAACCCGTCGGTGATCAGCTCGTAATGAAAATACGTTATCGCTTTGGCTCATAGTTAACTCATAGTTAACTAAAAAAGTCCACCGGCACATAATATAGCGAAAATATTTTCGCGGAGAAACTTATGCTAGATATACAACCAACAGAAGAAGCTTGCGGCGCCACAATTAAAGGCGTCGACTTATCCGCCCCGTTGAACAAACAAACCGTCGAAGCAATTAGAAGCGCTTGGATTGAACACAAAGTTATCGTTTTCCCAGAACAAAATCTTACTGACGAAGATTTAGTGCGCATCACCAATGATTTAGGCTCAGTAGGCGACGACCCCTACTTTGTCTCCATTAGCGAAAACACGCCCGTCGTTGCGCTAACCCGTAGAGCAGACGAAAAAGCGCCAGTATTCGCGGAAGTTTGGCACACGGATTGGAGCTTCAAAAAAGAACCACCCATAGGCACATGCCTTTACAGCCTAACCATTCCTCCAGTAGGCGGAGATACAGGTTTCACTAATCAACAAAAAGCTTTGGCAGAAATGCCTAAGGCGCTTCGAGCCCGATTAGAAGGCAAGATTGCCCTGCACTCTGCGGCAGCAGGATATGGCCCTGATGGCGCCTATGGCACCCGAGAGGAAGACTCTGATCGCAGCATGAAAATTCTCTATTCCGAAGATGCACACGATGTGGAAACCCATGCCATTATCAACGTGCATCCAGAATCTGGAAAGGAAACCATATTTGGTACAGCAGGTTACATCTGCGGCATTGAAGGCATGGAGCATGAAGAAGCAAATCAGCTGATTTTAGATTTGTACCAATGGCAAACCCGCCCGGAGTTTCAATACACCCATAAATGGCAGGAAAACATGCTGGTTATCTGGGACAACCGTTGTGTGCTGCACAAAGCCAACGGTGGTTACGATGGCCATGATCGGGAACTGCACAGGACCACAATTGCTGGTGCGCCTGAGCTTTGCCTCTGACCGTAAAATCAATACTCAATTCAAACCCTCGCTTAGTTTAGACAGGCTAAGCGAGCTTCACTCAGGTAGCGCAAAGGCCACCAAGTAGTCAGCAGTTGAACCAATAGGACTGCGCGAATCGCCGCCTGCGGCCATCACAATAAACTGCTTCTGCCGCCCGTTTTCATCCTCAACGCTATAGCTCATAGGAATTGAATTTGCTGGGCTTGGCAAATCGTGGCGCCAAAGCACCTCACCCGTATCTGTATCGTATGCTGTTACTGCGCTATCAAATAAAGAGCCAATCACCACAAAGCCTTCCTCACTCAGCAAAGGGCCGCCTACTTGCGGTAGGCCCAATTTAGCCAAGCCAAAACCAAGCGAACCATGCGGCTGACGCCAAACTTGTTTCTGTGTGTTCAAATCTAAAACCAACAACTCACCAAAAGGCGGTCCCGCACATGGCATCACGCCAAGATACGGGTCCATCATCATCTCTCTGGCCATATAAAAATCTGTGCCCAACTGCAAACCCAGCTCAACACCCGACTCTATATCCAGCTGCTGAAATATCTGCTCATAGGCAGCAAACTGCTCATCCATTGAAGCATCCTTGTCGCTCATCACGGCTAGAAGATCTTCGGTACCCTCTGTGCTGATCAGCTTAGTTCTAAAGGCCAAATTGTTTACATGAGCCACAATTAGGCCACGCTGCTCATCTACCGCCACACCACCCCAACTGCTGGCGCCCATATTACTGGGTAGCCCAATGGTCCAATCCGTGGTGATGGGGTCATATACGTCACCAATGCGCGAGGTTTTCTCAACGCCATTACACAAATTGAGCAACGACCCGCCCGGCGCGTAACTGCGCGATAATTGAAATGCTTTAGGCGGGAAAACCTGGGTTGGGGACAACACCTCCGCTAACGGCCCGTATCGCGGCACAGCCTGTTCGCTCACATCAATAAGGGGCTCACCGGTTTCTCTGTTAAGCACAAAGATGAAACCCATCTTGGTGCTTTGAATCAGCGCAGGTACTTCAACGCCGTTCAAGGTAATGTCAGCAATCGAAGGAATTGACGGCACGTCAAAATCCCAAAAATCTTTTTTCACCGTTTGAAAGTGCCAAACGTATTCACCAGTGGATCCGCGCAGGGCAACAACGGAGGAACCGTAATGCCCCATATCTTCAGCGCCGTCTCGGTAATAGTCAGGCGCCGGATTACCCGTAGGCAAAAATATTAGATCCCGTTCAAGGTCTACCGCGAAGCCCGCCCATACATTGGGGGTGGCCAGTGCATAGCCCTCATCACTAACTAGGCCTTTGCTATAATCGAAACTCGGTGGCGCTAAATCAAACGCCCAAACCAGCTCGCCTGATTGAGTATCAAAACCACGGACAACACCACTTGGCGCATCAACCCGCTGGTTATCGGCAATGGCGGAACCGACAACAACCACGTCTCCAATAACACTAGGCGGCGAAGTCACCTGATATTCCTGGGGCCACCACAACTCGCCAACGCCTTCTTTCAGTAATACCTCACCACTCTCGCCAAAGTCTTTGCAGCGTTGACCGGTAGTGCCATCAATTGCGATCAACCTGGCATCATTGGTTGCGACAAAAATACGCGACTTACAGGGTGAATTCTGCCCGATCGCTTGGTTCGGTACTTGAGTAGAATGCCATTGAGCTACGGCCCGACAGTTGGCCTGGTTGGGATAATCTACTTTGGCCACATCAGGGTCAAAACGCCAAAATTCCGCGCCCGTTAACGGGTCTATGGCTATCACCTGATTATGTGGTGTACACAACACCAAACGGCCATTTACCAATATCGGCGTGGATTGAAATATACTGTTTAGATCGCCGGAGCGAAATGTCCAAGCCACTTCAAGATCTGCAATATTGTCTTTGTTAATTTGCTCGAGCTTTGTTGCGCGGCGACTTCCAGCGCCTGCGTAATTAGCCCACTGGGACGTATTTCTAACTTCCGCTGCTACTTCTGGCCCAACGATAAAACTATCAAAATCTCCACTCATGCAGCCACTCAAAGCTAGCGCTACAGCAAAGTAACTAAGGTTGGCTTTCAGCGCTTCCAGCACATTCCGAAGGGGTAACATTTTGTTGGCAATCATGAGCATTTTAC
>Ga0209192_10002078_pt1 | contig 14940 bp, 10 predicted proteins | sample ArcticOcean_MG_C_11_FD_187433 | JGI IMG/M metagenome (GOLD analysis project Ga0209192, IMG submission 187433) | Marine microbial communities from western Arctic Ocean - ArcticOcean_MG_CB2_154 (SPAdes) (version 2) | ecosystem: Environmental > Aquatic > Marine > Oceanic | place: Arctic Ocean... | reverse complement strand
AAAAAGATACAAAAATCAAAGATCGTTTTGATTAAATCAAAAAATTAGGGGGGATTATGATGAAATATAATTTTGTCAAAAGAGTCACAGTTTTTTGGATTTTGAGCATGTTTGGCTTAATAGTCATACCTACTCAACTTTTAAATGCTGCAGATGAGTCAGAAGACGTAATCGAAGAAGTAATTGTTACTGGTAGCTTTATTAAAAGGAAAAATCAATCCGATCTAGCTTCGCCGATAAATATTATTGGTCTCGAAGAAATAAATAAAACAGGGTTCACTGATCTAGAGGATATAGCCGAAACTATGACCTATAACACTAGTTCATTCGGACGATCAGATCTCGCGGGTGGTTGTTGCGGTACTTCACGGTCTATAGATATTAGGGCATTAGGTATTTCTTCGACCCTAATTCTACAAAACGGTAAGCGGGTGGCTTCGTCAAGTTCGTACGACGGTTCCGATTTTACTAATATTAAATCGCTAATGCCCGTAATCGCGCTGCAGAGTATGGAAACACTCCTTGATGGTGCGGCAGCCCTTTATGGTTCGGACGCGGTAGCAGGTGTGGTTAACCTAACGCCAAGGAAGGATTTTGAAGGCTTTGAGATGCGTATTGGTGGTAAAGGTATAGATGCCTCAGGCCAGCATGAAGCCCAGTTTATCGTTGGTACTCAAGGCGAGAGATACAAAGGGATTCTGGCAGTCGGATATGAGCATGTCGATCATATGAGAAATGCCGATCGTCCTTTCACGCTTATAAACAACACATCTAGTTACGGCTCTCCAGGTACGCATGTACTGCAAGGACGACCCGTTGCTGCAGGTGGAGGCGATGTAATAATTGATACGGTATCAGGAGGATTGGTCAATTATTCGACGCTATACGATGCGAATGCAAGTGCTGGTGGTACGTTGCAAGTAGCTGATCCGTCTTGCTATCCAGCTTTAGTGCCCGGTTATGGCGCTGTTCCCGGCGGTGGTCAGCCAGGTAGTGATTTCCCGTTAGGGCTATGTAAGTCAACTTATCAGCCTCATAACTCAATTTCGCCGGAAGAGGATACATTTTTAGTCTATTCAGTATTCGATGTAGAGCTCAACGACTATATGAATCTCGAACTCGAATATAGTGGTTATAGAAGACAAAGCCGTACTGAGTTTATCGGTAGTTTCCCTCAAACGAACGGTTCTCCAGTCGTTCCAGGTACTAATCCAAGAAATCCGTTCGGTGTAGATACCGAGTGGCGGGGCCGGTTTTTGGGCTTAGCTTATCCTGGAACAAGTGTTAAAAATGATGGCGACGCGCAGAGATTTGCGGCTACGTTAACTGGTGACTTCAACCAATTTTTTAAAGCAGATTGGGCCGAGTCCTGGTCGTATTCGTTGTCTGCGCAATATTCAGATGACGCAAACGAGGGTGAAGCGCCTGATACTGACCTGATCTCTATGCAGTATGCCTTGAATGGCTTTGGTGGTCCTGCCTGTAACGTCAGGTTTGACGGACCAGCCGCGACAGAAACTGCCGGCAAGGGTGGATGTTACTATGTCAGCCCATTTGGTGCAGATCTCCTTAAAACCCCGGGCACGCGTGCAGATGGCTACTCGTCTGTGTTCCAAGTTGGACCTAATGGAGAGGTTATATACCCTGACCAAGCAACAACTATGGACGTTATAAACTATAGCGTTGCCGCTGAATCAATGAGGCTAAACGACGAGCGAACGCTGCAAGTTCTTGAAGGATACGCTACCGGTGATGTCTTGGAGTTAGGCGGCGGTATGATGGGCTTAGCAATCGGTTTTCAGCATCGTGACCACCATAGAGAGCTTATGGTCAGTAATTTCGGCCAAACCTATAGACAGGGTTTCTTATCTCCTTCGCTAGGTGGACAAGGTGGAAGAAACGTACTCGGAATTTTTGCTGAGGTGAACATGCCATTTACTGATCGTTTAGAGGTAAACTTGGCTGTACGTCGAGAAGAGTACGAGCGTTATGACTCAACAGATCCAAAGATTTCCGCCAGGTTTGGGCTGATAGATGGATTAACTTTGAGAGCTTCTTGGGGTACGTCATTCAGAGCAGCATCACTAGGGCAAGTTACGGGTAATGATGCTAATTCTCGAGTAGACCAGACCTATGACCCTCTCCACCCAGACGAGGACGCAAGTCTAGCAATCGGTACATTCAGGACGATCCTGATTGCGAAGAATCCTGATCTGATGCCAGAAGAGTCAACCAACTTCAATATTGGTATCAGCTGGCAGCCGGAGCAGTTTTCAGGCTTCCAAGCGGATATCGATTACTTTAATTATGAGTTTGAGAAGAAGGTTAGAGCAGAATCTGCTCAAGATGTTCTAGCGACTGATCCTTGTGGCCCGAACATTACTAGAGATACCACAAGTACGATCCCTAACGCTCAGAATCTTGATAAGTTCCCAAATTGTCCCTCTTCAGTTGGACCTGTGACAATTGTTCAAATAGCTTATTTCAATACTGGTTCCACGGCGGTAAGTGGCATAGACGCTAACTTCAAATACGGCATGGACGTATTCGGGGGTGAATTCACTGCAAACTGGGTGACCACCTATATGATGGAATATGACGTTCAAACTCTGGATGGAGGACCAATAACAGATGGCGCCGGATGGAGAAACTTCGGTCCTCGTATTCCGGTACCGGAATTACGTACAAATGTAATTTTGAACTTCATGAAGGGGGATCATAATTATAATCTGACCACTCGCCATGTTTCCTCATTAAAGGATGATATTGCTGGCCGACCAGCAACAATAGCTGACATTGATTCAATGACTGAGATAGATGTTCAGTATTCCTATAATTTTGGAGAAAGTGCGGATTATACAATTTCGATTGGCGCGCAAAACGTTACCGACGAAATGCCTCCCACCATTCCCTATGCATATCTAGCTAGGCTGCACAATCCCTTTGGACGGCAGATATATGCGCGGTTTGGAGTGAGTTTAGATTAAGCAATAAGCTTTGCATGTCACTAATGGTTTCAATGGTTCTTAGCCCGCGCAAGCGGGCTTTTTTTTGTTTTTCTTTAGGTGGAAAACATTGACTTTTAATGCTGCCTATTTGGTATATTCTTAATACACACACTATCCGGGGGGAGACATGTCAGTAAGAGTTGATTCTAAAAGTGGGCTAAAAGTTTTTAGTACGCGCGCCGCAAAAGCCTCTGAAAAAATTACCGGCCAAGGCTATTCCACAATTACTGATGAAGCGTTAAAAACTCTTCCTCCCGCACCTGCTGGCGCAGTATTTGATGCGCAAGAGCAGGCTAAGTATAGAGCCTTTAAAGAATCGAGAGCCGGCGCCGCCGACTATATGTCTATGGAGGGCGAATTCAGCCGCTACCTAGAGGACGTTTATTCCGCTGATCCAGTGCCGCGAGAGTCATTAAACGACGAGTGTGAAGTGCTGGTTGTTGGCGCTGGCTTTGCTGGTCTTCTGCTTTGGTACAAACTGCGAGAGGCAGGGTTTGAAGATGTGCGGTTTTGTGAAAAGGGTGGAGACGTTGGCGGCACTTGGTATTGGAATCGCTATCCGGGGATTGCCTGTGATGTCGAGTCCTACAGCTACTTCCCGTTACTTGAAGAAATGGGCTACATCCCGACCATGAAATTCGCAGCTGGTTTTGAAATCATGGAGTACTGTCAGAAGATGGCAGAAAAGTTTGGCTTCTATGATAAATGTCTATTTCATACCACAGTCGAGAAAACTGAATGGGAAGAAAATTCTGGACGTTGGACAGTTAGTACTGACCGTGGCGATGCAATGCGCGCAAAGTTTGTGATTTTGGCTAATGGTATTTTAACAACGCCTAAATTGGCGCGCATAGAGGGTATGCAATCCTTTCAAGGGGATGCTTTTCATACTTCCCGCTGGGATTACGAAGTCGATTTGAAGGACAAGCGAGTGGGCATTATTGGTACGGGTGCCACATCTGTACAAGCGGTTCCTGAACTCGCAAAAATTGTCAAAGAGCTTTATGTTTTTCAACGAACGCCATCTTCTATTGACGTGCGTGATCAGCGGGAAACCTCGGTTGAGGAGTTTGAGGAGTGGTCCAAAGAGCCAGGTTGGGCAAAAGCGCGTCGAGCGCGCTTTGCGCGTATTTCTGAGGGTCGCACGGCTATGAAGGCCAATGATGATTATCTCGCTGGTCGAGTTCCCGATTTCAAAGAGCGCAAGCAATACTCTGGAGACATAAGCCCAGCAGAATTAGTACAAAAACAGTTGGATACCAACTTTCGGATCATGGAACAAATTCGCGCGCGAGTTGACGCAATAGTAGTCGACCCAGTGACTGCGGAGGCATTAAAACCCTACTATCCATATGGTTGTAAACGACCCACATTTCACGATGAATATTTACCGACTTTTAACAAGCATAACGTTCACTTGGTCGACACGGCACCGCGAGGCGTCAGTAAGATCAATGAGCGTGGAGTGGTGCACGATGGTAACGAATACCCTGTAGATGTTTTGATTTACGCGACCGGCTTTCAGTGGATGGCAACTTCAACGTTTAACATGATAGTTGGGCGCGCTGGTCACTCTTTAAAGGATAAGTGGGAGCAAGAGGGGACAAAAACCTTTTTGGGTTTGCACAGTAAAGGCTTCCCTAATCTATTCGTTGTGTCTGGTCCCCAAGGTGGTGGAGGTAGTTTCAACTTTACTAATGCCATTGAAGAACACGGTGACTACGTTGTTTGGATGCTGAGTAAGATGCGCGAGAATGGCGACGATATTGTCGATGTGAAAGCTGTAAACGAAGAACTATATGCCGAGCATTGTCGTAAGGCGGACGAGTTAACAAGGCCGTTGCGGGACTGTATAACTTACTACAACGGTCATGGAGAGGCAGAAGCCGGTAGCTTAGCTTACTATGGTGGTGGCGCTTGGCATAAATATAGGGTCCAAGCACAAGAAGATCTAGAGCCTTATATATTTGAAAAAATAGAAAATTGAAAAAAGATGCGCGCTAGCTGAATCTTTTTTAAAATCTTTTGATAATCCTTATTCGGCGTCTCGGGAGCGGTGGATTAGCCGTGTTCTATCGTATTTGAGACGCAGGTACGAAAAGCCGCCTTTAAAAGTTGGTAAAGCTGTTGTAGCTATAAGTTTTAAAAGTCCTGCTTTCGGTTTGCAACCTACCTAAAAATGCTGTCACTGCGCTTGTCGTTCGATGGGCGCACACTGGTGATTTATTCAGGCGCTGATCACAAGGGGCTGAGGAGGTTTTGCTGCGCTACTTCTGCAGCAGATTTTAACTACTGTGGAAGCGTTGCAAACTTTAAGAGTCAGGCCGTAATAGGCTTTGCAGTTAATCAAATTGTTTATCAGTGCTTGCAAACAAAAAGTAAAATGCTCCACCAAAAAATGTAACACCCGCTGTAACGTAAAAAACCATATCCCATGAGTTTGTCACATCGAGGATTACGCCTGTTAGTATTCCACCAACGAGGCCTGGAATGGCTGCAAAGGTATTAGTTACACCCATCAACCTGCCGGTATGTTTAGGTCCGATATCAGCGTGATTTACGATATATCCTCCGGCACCGAAACCACTGAACAACTTGCCTACGCAGATGATAGCCATCACACCAAAGGTCGTAGTAAATTGCGGCACCAAACAAAGGCACGTTGCCAGTCCGCCAAAGGCCAATGTGTTACACAGTTTTCTAACGGTGAGAAGTTTAACGCCACGTGCAATGAGATTATCGGCGAAGTATCCGCCAAGGTTAGCAGAGAAGAAGCTGGCTATATGCGGAAGCATCGCTATGACGCCTACTGCAGCAAGTTCAATCCCAAGCTTCTCGTTTACGAATGTTGGCAGCCAAGACAAGAAGACAAAAAGGGTGTAGTTGTTGCAAAAATGCGCAACGGCAATTGCCCAAAGCGGTCTATTAAATAGCCATACTCTCCAACTTAGATCTTCGCCGGGGCCAGTAGCAGGTGCGTTGTCTGCAATATAAGTCAATTCTTCCTCAGAAATAGTTGCAGATTCTGCTGGAGAGGAGGTTACTTGCTTACTCCAGAAGTAATACCAAACAAATCCTACGGCCCCATATAAATAAAATGCCCATTGCCAACTAAGTTTGGTGATGATGATCGGCGTAACGACCAAACCGAATATTGTTCCTAGCGGTATGGCACTGTTCGTCGCAGCAACGGATCTTGAGCGCTCGCCCTTGGGAATCCATCTAGCATAAAGACTGTGCCACGCCGGAAAGGTGACGCCTTCTCCCAAACCCATGCCTAGCCTTGCAAGGATCAAGATTGTGAAGCCCGCGGCGGCGGCGAGAGGAGTTACTAAGGTGAACAGAGACCAGGTAATTAGACCGACGCCCAGCACAATTTTTGCACCGATTCTGTCCGATAAGATCCCTCCGTAGATTTGGGTCACCATGTAAGCAAGGTAAAACGAGCCAAGAACAATGCCCTTCTCAGTATTACTCCATCCAAGTTCGGCGCCCATTGGAATGATGGTAAGAGAGATGACGACCCGGTCTATATAACAAATGAAGACGGCGGCCATTGTTAGCGCGATGATTCTAAATCTTTCTGGCATCTGCTGGCCTCCCAAGAGGCAATATAAAGGAAAAATCTATAGGAGACATAGCAGGTTGTCCAGCATTTGTATAAATCATAAATGTCTGTTATGACTAATCATCATTTTCAGAGGAGAGCCAGCGATGAATATTATAAAATTAGGTTCGGTTATGGCGGTTTTTTCGCTTGTAGCCTGCGGTCAAGGGGTGAATCAGGAGAATACGAAGAGCGCAGCTGTAGATCCACAGGAAGTCGAAGAAGCGGCTTCATCACCTGTTCGTTATAATGAATTCGTTTGGTGCTCAAACGGCGAGAATGCCACTGCGGATAATTTAGTTGCTAGAGACGCTCTCTGGTCCGAGTCTGTTTCGGAGCTCGGCATGGACGAATTAATGAGCGCGAACCTAAAACCTGTAGGCTGGTCCTCTGAGAGCTTTGACAGCTTAACGCTGCTTATGTGGCCTGATAAGGACGCTCGAAATGCAGGCTGGACAGCATATCAAGATTCAGGTATCGAAGAAAAACTGAATGAAAATTTCGCAGGCGTTGAGACATGTGGCGGTGTTGAATGGGCTAATGTTTATGGGTTTGACGTCTACCAGCCTCGGCAAGCCTCTAAGCAAGCGTCAACTGAAGATGCAATAGCGTATGCTGGTTATCAGTTTTGCTCATTTAATGAGGGCAATAAGGCCGCCGATCTGAGAAAGGTAGTTATGGGTTCGTATACCGAGTTTTTGCAAGAATTCGAGACTGAAGTTGGGCCGACTTCCTACAACTTTCTTGTTCAAATACCCGATTTTGACGCTGCAGTTGGGGAGCGACACAATGGAGTGCCACCTCAATTCGATTTAATGTGGACGAACTTTTGGGGCGATAAAACTGAGAAGGCGATGGGCGACAAAGCATGGGCTGAATCCGGAGTACCTGTTCAGGAATCCTTTAACGCCGTAATGACATGTTCTGATGAGCAGGGCTATGACTTAACTATTACCAAAAATCGTAAAGTTTAAATCTAAATACAAAGTGCTCTGAGGATTCGATCAAGCGATAAATTACAATCCCGGGGCATTTTTGCAAGCGCCGTCGCCGATCGTTTCAACATATTAGAGGTCTCGGTTCAGTTCTGGATGGTCCTAAAAACTGCAGGTCATTAAAAACAATATAGATCGCATAAGCTTCACTGGATTAAAACGACCTTTCTAGGATATTGATCTAACTGCGATTATGGAGTTAATTATGACAACGCTTCGAGAGGCCGCGCAGCCTAGTGTGGCCTCTGTCGAGCACCAAACAGGATTGCTGGGTGGGTGAATGAGGTGGGCGACAGAAGACTGTGATTAATGTTTCGGCTGCTGACACCATGATCTTTTTTTATGATGAAAACTGGTGGCTATTTTCGAATATTGACTCTAGCCCTGGGGGAGAACATCGTTCGCATCTGCATTTTTTTTGTAGCTCAAATCCGATAAGTGGAGAATGGATTCCCCATGAAAATATACCGGTAATTTTTGATCCGTTGAGAGCTAGAAATGGCAAGAATAAAAGATTATTCTGATTTGTTCAGGGTGTATCAAAGACACGGATTTGATACTTGTGGAGAGGCTCTAGGGGTAGCCAGAATACAGTCAATAGATCTAAAAAAATTCGCAGACGAAAGCATAATGGAGATAGAACCTTGCTTTTTTAGAAATATAATTCGTACTCACACATATAATTATATTTGAAGTTAGCGTTTCGTTCATTGGACATAATATCTACATCTTTGGAGTCTGCGGCAACGCCATACTCTGACTTTCTTTAGCTCGCGCTGCTAGAAATGCGCTTTTCGGCAACGCGCTACGTACTTGCTCTAGCCAAAAAACGCCGTCAAACTGGCCGCTGTTACCTCGAGTGCCAATAAAATCAATGTCTCCGTCTCCATCCATATCCTGAGCGATGAACTTATCAAACATGCCCCGTTTGCGACGTGAAATATCATGACGGACCCAAGATTCGTTTCCTGCACCAGGATTTTCAAACCATCCGAGACGACCTAATGGATCATTTATTTTGTAATCGCTCTCATCACTTCTATCTCCTGCACTATAGCTTCCAGCCATCACATCCAAGTGACCGTCGCTGTTAATGTCAGTTGCGATAAGTCCCGTAACGGTGTCAGGTGCAAAAGTGCCTATTTTGTGCGCCAGCCAGCCGTCGTTTATGTTTGGTGGTTGTTGTAACCAATATAGTTTTTGCCTTGAGGCAATTAAGATATCTAAGCGACCGTCTTGGTTTATATCTGCGTATGACATATTAAAGCCCGATACTTGTGCTCCGATCACACCAATAGCATGTTCAGTAAAAGACAAATCGTTTCTGCCAAGGTTTTCAAACCAAGCAATACGCTGCTCACCTCGACTTCCAATAATAATATCCATGTCACCATCTTGGTCAAGATCAATAGGCTCGGCGTTCTGCGGAACACTGTAATTCCCCAGCTCAATCATCTGCCAGGAGTTTGGTTTTAATGGGTCGCCATTTATACGCAATAAGGATATTGGCGTTGAACGCGCATAATCACCAGGCCCAGGCCTCTGAGCGCCCTTGTTAGCAGTGGTAGCTTCTAGTTTTCCATCGCCATCAAAGTCGGCAAGAAACACGCGCAGGAAAGAACCTACATTCTGAGTCATTGGTAGAATAAGTCTCTGCCAGCTTTGCGTGCGCACCTTCTTACCGGGATTTTGGAGGTATATAAGGTGTGCTAGCTCTGCTGCCACAATAATATCCGGGTATCCATCACCATTTACATCTCCTACCGCAGCGTCTTCAGGAGCGGCAACATCTGGGCCTTCCGCTAGCGTTATATTTAGCCATTCATCTGGGTCAGCTGAACCAAATGCGATTCGTACATGACCCTCTAGAGGTACCTTTAAACTTGGTTCGTAACGACTCGAGTCATATCCTGAATCTGATTCATGCACCGATATAATGTCAAGAAATCCATCAAGATCCAGGTCGGCTAGAACTAAACCATCACTGCCATTAAATGGCACTTGAGCAGATATTGGATCATCAATAATGTGCTCACGCCAACTAATGTATTCTCCGCTTACACTTTTCGCCTTGGAGAGCCTGTTATCAACGGTAGTATCGGTATCAGGCTGTGTGTGACCTAATGTGAAAAAAAATATTAAGCCTGTTAAAGCTGGAAGAAGTAGATAGGTCATAGCATGATCCTCACAGGTGCCAGTGCTTCGACACGCTTGGAACTTGTTCACAGTTCTTAGTACGTCCAATATCAATCATAACATTCCGGCAATTTTTCTCTGGCTGAGCTTCTTGAATGTGTGAAAATATATAATCTTTTTAGGGGATAAACTTTGACACTCCGACGGGTCGTATCTGCATCAGCGCATACTGATAATTTGCGAGTTAGTAAACGTCAAAGCCCACGGAAAGTATCAAGGTTGGTACCAAATTGGTGATGACCAAGCGCGTTCTTGATGGGTCATGGGCAGATCTGGATTTGGTTTAATCCCGAGCCTAATTGCATCCCATGTAGACCACCTGCAACTTGGATTTTCTAAAACCCTAGCGTAGTAAAATGTTTGTTGATTTGATTTGAAATTTGGATCCGTCCATGTTGCTTTCAGGCTGACTGCGCCTTTGTCACGGGTCGTGCTGCAATCCGCAAGGTTTACTGTCGCTCCGTTGTTTGCGCAGCGGTGAGAGTTGGGGTCTGGTTTAATTCCGTCAGAGCAGACGACGTCAAACACGGCTTCCTTGCTCTCGCCGCCTTCTACCCATCCCTTGATGATCTGCGCCCTTTGAAGCCAACCTCCGTTAGGGTCTCTGGAAGCCCAAATGAAAAATCTTTGAGGAGCTTCGCTGAGGCCATTTAAAACACCGCCCATGGGAACTCCTTTAGAGTATCCAATAGCAACGGGATCTTCGGACTCTGCTATGTTTTCAGGCAGGTCATTGCCAGCGAAAAAACGCACTCGAATCCGAGGGCCTGATGTCGCAAATGTCTCGCGTCGACGCATAGAATCAAATAAAGATGCTCTAGTGTTTTCTTCCGACCATACTCCTGCGAGACCGCCCGTACCGTGAGTTGCACCCCTTGGTGTATTGAAGTTATCCCAAGATTTATTAGGCTGCTTATAATCTGGATAAGCGGAGCCTCTCGATGTAGGAGTGTTTACTCTACTGGTAAAGTACTCATTTTCTTCAAAAGGTGCAGCGGAAAGGTGCGTGTCGCTCGCACCAATCGCCCCCATTTTATACGGATTAAAACCCTGAGCTTCTTGCATTTCAAGACCGGTCAATAGGGCGTCTCGATAATAACCACCCTTAAAAACTGATATTGGCTCACTGTTTGTTATTCGATTTAAATAATATTGAACGATTTGAAAGTTAGCCCATTCATCATTAGGAGAGAGAAGGGGGTGTGTTTCTGATGTTCCTTTTTGTTGGCTAATCTCGGCAATAGGCTCATTACGCATCCGCTGCTCAGCATAAGCCCGTGTGATTGGTCCGCCATTGAAGGTTTTTGTTTGGAAAGCGAGACCGTCACTTTGATTCATATTGTGTGGTATCGCAATAGAGTCGATGCCCTCTGCCCTTAGCGCATCGAGCCAGTTCCATAGATCCTCAGGATTCATTGAGTCTCCGGAGCTAAAGGGTCTATCGGGAACCTCACTTCCTTTAAACATTACGTTTCTGTGGAGGTGCCTAGAACCAGGCGTGGGTGTATATTCGTAGCCTATGAAAGTCGTAAAGTTACCTGGATCGTTATGCTGTTCGGCAGCGTCGATGATTTTTTGCCACGCGTATTTCCAAACTTCGGGGCCCATAAACTCTGCTTTTTCATCTTCTAAAGTCTGCCACTTTTTTATTTGCGACATAAACGTTCCCCAGTAGTTTTCCCCTGATTTAGGAATTAAACCGCTTGCTTCAGGGTGTCCGTAGTAGGGTGCTTGGGGGTCTATTTGCGCTGCGAGAATGCCGAGGAATTTAGCGTGGTCACTCACCATGAGAAAATCTAATGGTGGGCCGCTTAATCGAATGCTTATTCCCGAAGGGTGTTTTATCGGGTGGCCTTTGCCATATAAATAGGCATCGTTTGGCGAAGTTCTAACATTTCCTAAAAAAGCATCAAACGAATACAAAGTATGAATATGAGTGTCGCCGAAATATGCACTGCGTTCAGGAGTTTTTCCATACACGCTCAGAGAGAGACTTGTCATGATGATCAATGCCAGTGTCGTTAAATCCGCAATTCTCAGCTTCCATAGCTTTTGCATTAAGAACCTCTCTCTAAACTTAATTAGCTTTTTGTCGTGGATTTAAGAATGTACATTCCGCTCTTAAAAAGAAAGAACTAAATTCTTTTTATAATCCGCTCTGCGAGCCTCGTTTCCAAGTGATGCTGCACTGTGTTTAAAATCCTTGTGTCGGTCACAATCGCTTTTGACGGATATAAGCTAAAATCATATCCCTCAGAGTCAAAACCACATTAATAGAATCAGTGTCCGCGGCAGTGTCTGCAAAAAGATTATCCAAAGTACCCATAACTATTTTAGATATCATCATTCCCTGTACTCGTGAGATCGCTGAGTCTTCTATTTCGCGTCTATTGACTAGAAAGTCAGTCAATCTATCTCCCATGTAAGCCGCATGGTGTTCCTTAACGCTCAAGGCTGCTTTGTCTGTAATTGAAAAATCTATGAATGCTCGCCTAATTTTTGTGTGAGTTCTCATATGTTCCGCGGTGCGAATGATATACCTATAGAGTATATCATCGGTTGTTAGTCTGGACGCGTGAACCTCAGATAGCCGATCAAGCCCTCTCTCGTTTGAGTAGTATTGACGTAATTGCAGGACGCAGAGTATGGATTTTTTGTCTGGAAATCTTTGATATATCGAGCCTACCGAGCAGTTAGCGGTCGCAGCGATCTGTTCGATTCTAGTTTTTTCATAACCTCTAGAATTGAAGCTTTGTTTTGCTGAGTCCAAAACCACTTCCGATCTAGCTCTAGCCCGGCTTTGTTTCGTATCGACGAGCCATCCGCACTCCACTGCTTTATTCCACCAAGCGATCTCGTCTTCCATAATTTGTAGGCTCAATCTTTTTATTAGGTGTAGTTTACAAGTGCTCTCCTAAAGTTGTTAAGGGCTTTATGCACTAAAAGTTATTAACTTTTGTCTGCTCAAATATGTTTATCCCTAGGAGATAAATCGCGTGGTAGCAGCGGCCCGTCTCCGTCGGCTAACATTTTAAGTTTCCCCCCGATCAACAATAAAGAATATAGTTCTTTATTGTTGATCGGGTAACGAATACGTGTTATTTACAAGTGTAATGAAAACAAATCGGGGTTCCTCATGAAGTCTATTTTTATGATTTTTTCCACTTTTTTGCTATTTTTTGCGTCTTCAGGTGGCCAAACAAACGTAATAGAAGAGGTTTTGGTAACTGCTCAAAAACGTGAAGAAGGGGTGCAAGAGGTTCCTCTTGCTGTGTCGGCTTATACCGGTAGTTATTTGGATGATAGGCAAATCACTAACTTAGTTGAATTGACGAAATTTTCTCCATCTTTTCGGTTTCAGCAGGGTGGTACGCTAAGAAATTCTAGTGTTGCTATTAGGGGTATTGGTTCTAGCGGTCAAAATGCTGGTATTGATGGATCAGTTGGGCTTTACCTCGATGGTGTTTATATCCCTCGCCAAGCCGGTTTGGTCGGATCTCTTTCGGATGTTTCTACAATTGAGATTCTAAAAGGCCCACAGGGTACTTTGTTTGGTGCTAATACGCCCGCAGGTCTTGTTAATGTAAATACCGCTGACCCTACTCAGGATTTTGAAGGCAAAGTGCAGTTTGGTCTTGGTAACTATGGTGAGCAGCAAGCCTCAGGTTATATATCAGGTGGACTGAGCGACGATATGGCCGCACGAATTGCGTTTTGGCAGAAGAGTAACGACGGCACGACTAAATTAAAGACCGGCGGTAGTAGCAATTCTCGTGAAGAATGGGGCTTTAGGGTTAAGAGTATCTGGACACCTTCGGATAATACCGAAGTCGAATTTGCAGCTGATTATTCTGATATTTTCGCGAATTGCTGCGTCGGCGAGTGGGTAGATATTTCCGATGAAGCGCTTGCTACTTTTGACCGTATGGCGAGTGGTTTGCTTTTGGATAGGGCTTTAATTTTTCCTAGTCGAGAGAGCGACGGATATTTGGGTCGTGGCGAAAAGCTAGATCACGTTTCCTATTCCCAAAATCAGGCCTTGGATGACATACAGCATATGGGCGTTTCTCTAGGTGTTAGCCATGGACTATCGACCGGACATGAGTTGACGGTAGTGGCCTCTCATAGAGATTGGGACTCTAATCAAGTTCAGGATATGGATTCGGTGGGTCTTGATGTATCTGTTTTCCCGAATCAGTTTGAAACACATAAAACAACGTCATTGGAAATTAATTTTAGTTCGCCCTCCGGCGAAAGGTTCGAATATCTTCTAGGAGTTTTCTACTATGAGGACGATGGATTTTTCTGGCAACGATCTGATCTAGTTGCACCTGGCTGTGCTTTCACCCGCAATACGCAGGGTAGAGTGGACAGAGGTGCCCTCGAAGATACTATCGACGATCGGCAGCAGTGTGGTGGATCTGCTAGATCAGACCAGTGGGATCAGACCCACGAAAGTCTTGCGGCTTATGCTCAGTTTGGGTACGACCTGACAGAGCAATGGAGCGTTACCTTCGGTGCCCGTATTACGCAAGATGAGAAATCGGTTGATAAAAGAGTCCGGCTGTTCGACCCGTTGACAGAATCAAATTACACTACATTAGGTCTAAATTGCCCACTCTGCTCTTTCGCCGAGGGCAACCCCACTGCGAATAACTTAGGTCTATTTTTTGGTACCCAAGCTTTTCAAGACTCGATAGATAATTCTCAAGCTACATTTTCGGCAAGTACGCAATACAAATTACAGGATGTTGGCGCTTCCGACGACGTGATGTTTTACGCAAGATATGCCACCGGTTACAAGGCTCCAGGCATAAATGCTAGACCTATTCGCTTTCCCACGATACCCACGAACTATAACGAAGAAACGTCTACTAATATGGAGTTCGGCGTGAAGACCACATGGCTAGATAAGCGGTTACTCGCCAACGCCACGATCTTCCAAAATAATTTTGAAGATTTACAGCAGATTGCAGCCAATCCGAGCACTGATCCTTCTGGAGCCACAGGCACATTTGTTCAAAATGCGGGAGAGTTAGACCATTCAGGTATTGAGTTAGAGTACATTTTTCAACCCACTGCAAATCTGAGCCTTTCAGGAGCGTTTACCTATTTAGATTCCGAATATAAAGAG
>Ga0209192_10002072_pt1 | contig 14964 bp, 2 predicted proteins | sample ArcticOcean_MG_C_11_FD_187433 | JGI IMG/M metagenome (GOLD analysis project Ga0209192, IMG submission 187433) | Marine microbial communities from western Arctic Ocean - ArcticOcean_MG_CB2_154 (SPAdes) (version 2) | ecosystem: Environmental > Aquatic > Marine > Oceanic | place: Arctic Ocean... | reverse complement strand
AAGTGTATTTATTATCTTTATAATATACCACTATTTATGTAGAACTAAGATTGGTTAATGTCTGTATACGCACAGTATAATCAATCTGTATCTGTCTGTTTAAACTCTTCTGTACTGGGTGGAAAATTACATGTGTAATCAATCTCAAATCAGTTGCACTTCCGTTCCATGTTTTTAATCCTAGTTCATCAAAAACATAATCACCGTTAAAGTCAGTTGAATTATCAAATGCTTGTTGTCCTGACGGCTCGCCATAGTCTAACAAACAACTTACTAGTATATCACTGTAAACTTTTCCACCGGTGTGTGTTACAGTAAGTTTGTTTCTAGTTGTGTCAGTGTTGGCTGAACTGTTATCATCAACCACTTTTGAGTATGTTGGATTGTACAAGTTGGCATTTTGACCAGTTGTATTTGGTGGAAGATATGTGATAACACCTGTTGGATCTACACTACTACCGCCATTGCCAAATGCCATGCTGTAAATTTGTCCTACGGCTTTGTTAGCAAGACTGTTTGCCAATGATTCACTTATGTTTTCATAGTGTATAGCGTTGCGTTTGTCAACAATCACTTCTCCGCTGTTAGGATCAAATATTTTAATATGACCACTGATAGCAATTTGTCCATTTTCATTAGGACGTACTTCTTCTGACTCTGTCACTAAATCCTCATTTGCGTTTTCTTTTTCCATGCTGTATTTACCTTACTTTTCTACCTAGGATTTTAAAAACAACGCTGCTGGCGTTGTTTGGTCTTGCAATGCAATTCCATTACTAGCAGTGCCTGTTCCTTGTGCGTACATCACATTAGCAGTAATCTGACTAAATGCAATTGTACTTCCAGACGCAGGAGCAGTTGTGAATGTTATTTCTGTACTAGTTAACGATGATTCAGTAATAGTGTAATCAGTATCAGGTACAAGCACTGTTCCGCCTACTGTAACTGTTACTGCGTCTGCAAGTTCTGTACTATCTAAAAGCGTTGGTATAGTTATTGTTGTGTTATAAATTTTAGTAACACCGTCACCTACTGTAGAATCCGTTGTGGTTGCTTGTTGGTATGTAGTTGGTAACTGCTCACCTGCTCCTACGTCAGAGACTATATCGTCTGTAGAATGAATATAAACTCCTGTCCCTGCAGTGCCTCTGCGTAATTCGCTTACTGAATTATTTCCTGTATTTCTATTTCTATACGTAATACGTTCACCACCAATTATAATTTGTCCAAATATTCCTTGTTCTAGATTTGGCTCACCAAGTTTAGATACATCAGCTACATATATTGTATCATCAGTGACAGCAACGTCAGCTGTTAATTTTGTAGTATTTGTTGTATTAAGTCTCAATAACTTTTGGTTGTTTAACATATCTTGAAAGATACGGAAGTTTAAACTGTTCGGAACTACACTATTGGTAAACATTGTTACTGCTAACACATCAGCGGCATTTAGAATACTTAAATTAAGTGTTAATATACTGAGGTTATCACTGCCTGTTGCAACTGTAAAATCAATTGATGGTCGAAGATAAGCACCATTGAGTGTAACAATTAATCTAGCGTCTGCAGTAACCAATCTTCCTAAAGCAAAGTTGTTTGTGTCAATGGTTGAACCAACAGTCTCGTCAAAAGTGCTTGCATCATATGCATCTTCATCATATGCTACTCCTGTTGTTACACCTTGGGTAGTTGGACCAACGTAAACCTTTGTCATAATATTTTGCTGGGCAGTATCATTAAATGTGGTAACATCAAATAATGCATCAAATGCGGCACTTACTCTTAGATTCAAATCACTTGTATTAATTACAGTATAATCAGCTTCAGTTGTTGTAAAGATTTGTATTTGTGACCCAGATGCTGGTAATGATTGTGTGTTAAACTCTACATATCTATCACTGCTTCCATCATATGTGCTTAAGGTCCAGTTAACCGACACATTTTGTTTTACATTATCAACATACACTAACAGATCAGCAGTGCTTATTAACGCTTGATTGGTTTTGGCAGTAGTGCTCAAATAGTAAGGGCCAAGACTGGAACCATCACCTGTATACTCTATACCTTCTGGAGGACGCAATCTAAATCCATCTCTATCAACAATCATATTTGCAATATTAGTGCCTTGTAGACTATTAGCAAGTGGATATTGTGATGTTGAACCGTCATAGTTAAAGTATTCAGCTACACTTGTACTCCAGCTATACTGTGTTGGAGTAGTTTCACCTAGTGCAACTATTGTAACCATTTGTGTACTTGTTGGTTGTGTATCAAAAGTTATAGTTGTTGCAAAGTTGCCATTGGCTGCATATGAATATGTAGTAATCAACACTCCATTGATAAAAATTACTATTTCGTTTATTTCTGTGAATGCTACATCAATATCTTGTGTACTATTTGTAATAGTATTGCCAATAAAACTTTCTTTGTATAATTGCGAACCTCCACCAAGTCCGTATGCTTCAACAGTTATAGTGTCTCCTACAGTGGCATTTGCACTTGTGCTTACAGTAACAGTTTTTGTCACCCAATTTATAGTATATACAGCTGGTGGTAATACTTGTTTGGTTGTTGAATTAATAACATTTACTTCAACTGGATGTTGTATTAAAGTTCCAAAATTTAATACAACGCCTGTTGTAGTAAAAACATTACTAATACTTGAGATTTCAAAACCATGTCCGTCATTGTTCCAGTCACTTCCTGGACGAGTATAAACACGTATGTCTAGTGTGTCAAATTCACTACCAGGCACTAGCTCTTCAGGAGCATGCGAACTATAGGTATCAATAAATGCTCCACCTTCAACATTAATATCTGTGGATCTTGTACCTAAGTAAGTGTCTGTAAATGCACTTTCATATATTACATCAAGTATTGCTGGATCGTATGTTGGTAATCCTTCTGGTCCAAAACTGATATTATCAAAAGGATTGATATCGTAATTTCCAATATCAAATCCAGTGTTTTGATTAAAGTCTGGAGCATCAACTTGAACTCCTGGATAATCAATTCCAGTCATTACCTGTGCTAGTTCACGTCCAGGCTCATTTGGTCCAGGATTATACAAACCAATTGTTCTATCAGCAGCATCTAGTGTGCTCGCATCAACAATGGTATAATTTTCAGGATCAAACGCAGTACCTGATGTAAAATTAGCAATTACCTTATAAACTTTTGGCAATGCAACATTCACAACTCCCACAGTTGGAACTGGGAACCTTACCAGTTGGTTAGCAGTAAATGCTGTACTTGCAGTCCAATCTATTACTTGACTTGTATATGTAATTCTATTATACGCAATAGTTGTTGTGAAGTCACGGATTGTTTGTGTTTCTAACACAGCTATAGCAGTTGCGCCTGTACCATTACCACCTGATATTGTAACTGTTGGTGTTGTTGTATAACCAGTGCCAGCAGTAAGTAAAGTTATACTAGTTACAACACCTGCGGTATTAACCACTGCTTTCATTGTTGCTTGTGTTGTTGCATCACCTGTAACAATTACCTGTGGTGGAACTGTATATCCTGTTCCGCCGTTAATAACTGTCACACTACCTACTATTAACTTGTAATTTTGATACCATTGACTCCAAGGAAATGTAGTCCATATACTGCTTGTACTAGGCACTGCACTTAGTGATTTTGGATTTTCACTATCATCCAATATAGGTGATACAAACTGTTGTCTTAGACTATCATAGTACGCTGGTAAATCAAAGTCTGTAACACTTCCATTGTAAGTGTCTTCCCCTTCGTAACGTAAATTAAATTCTCTAATCTGTACATGATAAGGCTTGACTTCTTTGATATACTCACTAACAAAGTCTTGATTGTCTCTTCTAAAAATAGGGTACTCAATCAAGTCACGTATTTTGTGGTTTACGTCTATCAAACTGGTCTTGAACAACCAATCCGGAGCAGGTTGTTCGCTCATTATAAATTCAAATGCTAATATTAATAATTCGTTTCTGCGAACTTCTAATTCGTTTGTAAATATCTGTGTATTAAGTGCTTCAAGTATTTGTCTAGTTTCTGTTACTGGCGCTTGGTCAAAACGTTGTGCATCAAATACTTCTAGATCAAAACCAAAGTTTTCAACTGAATAATCCCAAATAGTGCTATCTATTGCTATTGTTCCGTTTTCTAAGTAAACTCTTGTCCATTCATTGGTTGTTGAGTTATACTGATATACTTCTTGTTTATTATTGCTGTTTGCATCAACTGTGGCCCATTCGCCGTTGATTACATTTGATAATGCTAACAAGTCACTGTACACTAGTACTTCATAAGATGAAGCATTTGCTGAACTGTATATTGACCCATCTGCATTAGTGCCGTTCCAGTCCACATAACTCCAGTACAAATTGGTTTTGTACGTTTGTACCCTTGACAGAAATAGTGTTTCGCCTGCTTCTACAGTGTAGATTGTCCATAAACCTTCATTGTTAATATCACTTGCAACCAGATAGTTATAACCAACTGGCACCTGTCTAAGGTCTTGATATGTTAGTTCAGCATAGGTTAATAATCTTTTATTCCATAGACCACTAGCAGTAGTTGGCTCTGGCTCTTCACTGTTTAGTAAAGCAAAACTTTTACTTTCTGAAATAGTATATAATTTCATGATCTTATTTGCACGAATTAGATAGTTTTGCAATGCAAGGAATCTGTCAACAAACACACTCTGTCTTGGACGGAAACTTACTCCGTATTTGTCTGCTAAACTTAGTGTTACATCAGGAACTAGGTTGCCAACTGTATCTGCTCCACAGAAACTGTCAAGAAACTTTCTATAAAGTTGTGTACCCAAGAAACTATTCTTATCACCAACTGTAATTAGGTCATATTCACTGTGAACATTGTCATCATTTGCAATCTTATCAAACTCGATATGTAATATTGTATCAGTTGCACTTATCAAGTCTCTACTGTTATAAAGTGTGATTTCATTGGGTGCAATTGCAGCACTATATGCAACTCCACTGCTTCTTGGATTTGCAATATACTGTGTGATTCCAGTTGAACTGAGTGTCTTACCAGTTGGAACTGCAACTAACCCTTTTACCCAATAGTAATACGTAGTAACAAATGTTCCTGCACTATCAAGTTGGGTTGTGGTTGTATAACTTGTGGTGGTGTATACTGTACCCGTTCCTGCATACTGTATTGGAGGTACACTACTCTCTATCCATTGATATACATCTACACTTGATCCATCAAACAGTTGCCCCCAACGTCTAGCTCTAAAAGCAATATCATCTTGATTGTAGTTAATAAATCTTACTGTTGACAAATTCCACCATATTTCACCTAGATGCTCATCTCTCCACTGTGATCCATAGTTATTAACTGTTCCGGTATTATAAGACGCTGGATCCAAACCACCTGTGTAATCTATATTTGCACGTGCTACACCAAGTATTTTTCCTTGTATTGGATCAATAAAGTCTAAATATGAAGTAACACTATTAGTAATTTTATTATACGTAAATACACTGTTTAACAAGGCTGCATCAACAACCGGTGTCTCAGTGTAACGTGCTTTCCAACTTGCTTCCTTGTTGGTATTGACCAATTGTGTTACTCTACCAAAGTCTCCTGAACTATCATTAAGGTCATCATTTGGAGCACCAACTAATAAAACTCCATCAACATAAGATACTGCTGATCCAAACTTGTCTAAACTAGTAAGTGTTGTATCATAAACCTGTTGTCCATAAACAAACTTACCTGGATTGGTTGCACTTGGATTGGCTGCATTCAAGTAATCATATGTAAACGCTACACCTGATTCAGCTAATGGGTCTAATAAATTTGTTGAACCTGAATCAAAATATGTTGTGCTGGTATCAAAAGTTGTTGGCAAATATGCAGTTGCATCAGGAGCACCAACAACCAGTGTGGTTGCATCATTGCTGATGTTCAAACTTGTTCCAAAGTGTGCATAAGTCTGTGGTTCTGGTGCAGTAATTGTTTGAGAATATATCCAAGGTGTCAAACCAAGATCTACAAATGCTGTTCCTGTTCCAGGTGCTACTTGTAATTTTATAAACTGCTCACCAGCTGAAACATCAATTAGATTAATCTGCAATGCTCCACCTACACTGGACGCAGTAATGTTTGGTATATTAGCAGTTGTAATATCTGTAACTAAACTTGCAACAGTGGTGCCAGTGAGTGTCACATAATAATTGTTAATTCTAATAGTATCTGTTGCAGTTAAAACTGGATTTGTTACAGTTCCAGTGATAGTTCCAAACAATCTACTTTGATTGATCCAACGCTCAACACTTCCTGCTTCAGTTTGTACAACACTATCGTTAGGCATAGCAATATATGCACTACAGTTTGTTGAACACAGATCTACTGCTCTACCAAAGAAGTAGTTTCCGCCATTTAATGCACTATTAAATTGTTGTAAGGTAGAGAAACTGTTTGTTTCAACTTCAATTATATCACCAACTGTGAGTGTTACCGGATTAAGCGTTGTACCAATTGTAATTACGCTTCCTACAACGCTAAACTGAGCATCGTTTGCATTACCAGTTGGTACCAAGTAGGTTCCGTTTAGTGTAACTGTAACTGGAGCAGTTGGAGAGATACTGGTTGTGTATGCAACAGTTGCGGCATTTGAGACTTGAAACCTTTGTACACTTCTATCTATTATGTAACTTTCGCCTGCAAAATTATTTGTACCAATTGTAGCATCTGGTGTACCAACTAGTATTTGTCTACCGTCTGTTGTGGTTGAAATATCATAACCAAATTGATCACTTGCTCCTAATCCTGTTGCAGTAAAGGTGTTTACAAAGTCCCAATGTGTTTTTGCATTAATAGTAAGTGAACCAGTGCTAATAGCTGATCCCAACACAATATCAGTTCCTACTATAGAATAATCAAAGAATGGACGCAATAGTTTACTGTCGTTAACCACAGTCATCGAATATATGTCACTGGCAGTGAACAACGTACTAAAACTAAAGTTGGTTGTTGATATAGTAGGGAAGTAGGTTTGACTCTGTCTTCGAATTATTACAATATCGTCATTTTCATTTGGTGGTGTAGTAAAATTAACCTGTTGTAATCCTGCAGACACTGATACAGTATAATCTGATCCAGCAGTTTGAGCTACATTATTCCTGGTAACTGCAATTTGTGTTTGAGCAGTTGCAACACTTGCTGAAACTTGTATTGTTGGTTGTATTACAAAATTACTATTAGATCCGTCACCTGTAAATTCCAAACGTTGAGCTTGCACATCAATTTTGTTGTATGCATATACCTTGTTGTCTGCTGGTGCACTGATGTACATCCAACGTTCATCATCACTAACAGCAACACTATATCCAAATTGGTCTACGTCGTTTGTTCCTGTATTAAAGTTTTGATAGAGTGCAAAACTTCCGTCTGATGCAGTTCTATTGATTGCAGTTGCATAACCTTTATTACTGTCTGATGCTGGTGCACCAACAATTGCCCATTCGGTGTTACCTGCATCACTACTAAATCCAAATCCAGAAAATGATAAAGATGCATCTGGTGAAAGAACTGTTTTTTCTAAATAGGTGCCTGTGTCATTTTTATTAAAAGCATACACACCGCCTCTTGAACTTGCATAACCTGTTGCACCTACCAGTAACCCTTGATTGTTTAAACCTTGTGCAATAGTTGTTCCAAAAAGATCATTTATTATCGGCAATGTAGCCTGAATTTCTGTAGCAGTTCCAAATGGATTTTGCTTTTGTAAGACAGTCCAATTGCCTGATCCATTGTTGTCAACCCAAACTTGATTACCTGTTGTTAAACTTGTTGAAAAACTCAACTCTGGTATATCACTTGGTTGTGCAACTCTCACACTTTCAAGTGTGAAACATCTGCCATCACCATTTGTAATTGTTGTGGTATCTCCTGGGAGGCTGAGTAATACTGTAAGTGTTTTTAATCCGGGAACAGTTTGAACAATATATGCACCGTCAACATCTGTGTTAAAAAATTTAATTATCAAGCGTTGCCCAATAATCAATCCATGTGGTACATCAAATGTAAACGTAGACGTTCCGTTTAGGTTATCAAGCACAGTAGTTAAAGTTGAGCGTACAAGATTGACTCTGTAAATATTCCAGTCATAACTGTTTGCTTTGGCTACCCAGATATTTGTTCCAACAACTATGTTATCAAGATCGTTCACTACATTGGTTAGATCATCATAATCAAAAACCTTAAGTTGAACGTCATCGTAGTTTACATAACCAGCAGTTGGTAAGCCAAGGTCTTCTGGAATAGCATTTATTGTAGGTAGAATATTGTTGTTTATTATATTATAGCTTTGTTTATAGATATTGTCAACCAAAACTGTTTGTTGTGCTTGACTAACCTCTTGCGGATTTATAACTGCAATAGTGCTTGGATTACTCAACAACTTGCTTTCGTCTAGTTGTAATTCAAAATAACTTCTATTTGCATTAGCGCCGTATAATCCTCTTTGTATAGCCCAATTTTCAAATATATCATATTGTGCTTCTTCTTTGCCAAGATTTGCACTTGTAAAGGTTTTAGCCGCAGTAATTGTTCCTTTTGTTGCTAAGAAACTAGAATACAATCCTGCTTGTGATATGTCATCTAAGTTTAGATTTTGCATATATTGCCTTGGACGAAAACCTATTAGTCCTAGTCCTAATAGTGTTGCATCGCCTTCGAGGTTAGCAGTTTGTATATCATAGTTGTCTTGTAGTTCGTCTGCTTTAGTCGCTAAGTTTGGCAATAGTCCTTTTTGTATTCTATTGTAATCACTTTTTGTCCAATCTGCAAATACAAATGTTTCACTAGGCGGAAGTAATGTAGTTGCACTCCAATAAGAATTCTTGTATTCTATAATCTGACCTTTGGTGTAGGAAACGTTAGGTTCCCACTCTTTGATATTATCTTGGTTAAGTATAAAACCTTGAGCGTCTAATGTGCCATTCCAGTCATATACAGTAAATCCATTTATCAACAATCTATTTTGTCTAGCACCGGTTACTGGTTGGTACATCAAGTCGTTAAAAATACTGGTATTGTCAAAAACAATTATGTGTTCGTAAGATGTAAATCTGGCAAGAAGGTAACTGAAAGCGTTACTGTTTAATCCAATCAGCTTCAATTCATTATCTAGTCTTTCAACTGCATAGTCTTCAGCAAACACTGGTTGAAAGTTTTGATTAAGAAGTATATCATTGATATTTTCATTTGCTAAACTTTCAACTACACTGAAAGGTTGACTTAATTTTAAAACATTTGCTGCTGGGTTAAGGTTTAATACACTACCAACAGTCCAAGACTGTCCTACCCAGTATATAAACTCTTGAGCCATCTGTGTCCAGTTAATTATTAAATCATTCTCTGTACTGTCAAATGTTAGTCCTTGTCTCTCTAAAAGTGTCCCATAACTTACCAAAAAGTCAACAACTGCACTTTGACTTGTAAACTCATAGCCATAAGGCACTTGAACCACGTCATTGCTAAATGTTTGTGGCACACGTGCAGTAAATCCATTAACTGTAAAAGTTGAGAACGTTCCGGCAGCGGTACTTTTTAAGATGTTAAAATACGGTTTTGCAGTTGAATATCCTGCGACACTCCAACCGCTAACCGTTCTTTGTACTATTACTGCTGAATACTGTATTTCATTGAAACTTGGGTTTTTGTATAGTGAAAGTTGATAACTTTCATCTGGTAATAACAGACTAGCATTTAAACTATTTGGTGATGACTTTTCAGAAAATATTTTTAAATATCCTTGGTCACTAAATGCTGCCATTCTGTAACACAAACGTATGTCAAGATTTGCTAGTCTGTTTGTAAGCAGAGTTGTACTATCTAATCCAGAGACTCGATTGTAGTCAACGATCATGTTGATGTAACTATTTTTTGCAACTCCATCACCATAGATCTGGAGTTCAGTTGCATTTATTCTATATCTTTTGTTATACAACCATTGTTTAACACTAGTATCGTATTTCCATAAATCTCTATCAGCAAACCAACTGAAGTATTTTGCTGGCTTTGTTAATGCAAGTAATCTTTGTATTGCAAAAGGATAATAACTGCTTCGTCTCCAAGCAGTTTGTGTAGGAGCATAATCTCCTGCTACCCACGACTTTTTAAAACTGTTTATATCATAATTTCCAACAATGCTAACCATTGGATCAACCAAGTTGCCTTGAGAATCAGTTGGCAAACATTCTAAAAGTTGTGGACGTACATATTGTGTTCTGATTACATCACCGGTTGGATAAGCAATCTTGCCATCTGCCATATCTTGCCATAGTACTGTGTTACCACTGGTATATGGTGCAGGTCCATATGTTATATTCCACCATGTTGGCTTTATGCTTAGTCCAACCATTTCCCATGGACGTGTATCAGGAGCATCTGTATCGTAAAGTTGGAAATAAATTCCTCTCCAGAATCCTAGTAACGGAAGGTTATCTAACCTGTTGGCACTTTGACTATAGTTCCAGGTAAATCCGTTGTTGGCATCATAGGTCTGATCTTTAAAAGGTACCCTCTGCGTTCCTACCCAAGACAGAAAACTTATATTTAAAATATTATTAATTTCTGTAAGTGTATAGTCTGTAGTTCTAAACTGTCCAGGAATAACATCAACTGCTTGTATTGGTGGAAAATACTTTTCTGTTGCAGTCAATTTGATGTTGTTAAAACATCTTTTTTCAAATTCTAATAATACACCATTTCTATAATCGCCTGCTTCAAATGCAACTGTTAAACTACCATCATGTCCTTGTATTACATTTGTTGGAGTTACATAGGTATTGTCTAAAAACATCTGTGGCTTATAAACTTGATACAATCCTAGCATACTCGGACTTGCTGGAATATAACTTCCGTAAGTAGCCGCGTACTCGTTTATAGTAATAATATCGCCAATTGCCAGTGTGATATTTTCAATGTTGATTGTAATTCTTGGACCATCTGTTGCAACTGTATATTCGTGTCCATCGCCAACAAGTTGTGTCTGTACTCCTGTTGCTTTTGGAGTTAGATATACCAATAATCCTTTATAGTTTGCACTAGTAAAATCATAACTGTAAAGTGTATCAAATGTGTATGTAGTAATTGGACTGACTGTGTATGTAGTTGTTTCAAAAACAGTTCCACTCGGAATAGCATCACTCCAGTAAAAAGAAGTAAGAGAAGTTTTTCCTGCATTTACTGCAATAAGTGTTTCATCGAGTATTTGTGCTGATGTCTTTGATTCCCAATCATTGTTTGCAACATAATCTAAAATTTTATTTTTAGTTTTATTGTATTCTGATGCATTAAAATCTAATGCACGAAAATATTCAAACTGTCTTTCGTTTATAAAAGGAGTAGTAAGTGTTAGTGGTGCACTGTGCTGAAGTATAAGATCACCATAAGGGACAACATTTCCCAAATCATGTATGTTGTTTGCACCGTGTATTTTACCAGAGAAGTCTTCTAAGTTCTGACAGATACTTTCGTAATGTGTCCTAACAGTACCAAGCGTAAAACTTGCACTATTTTCATTCATAGCGTTGGATTCTAAGTTATCAGGAATAGTATAAAATGCAATACTACTTGCACTATCGCTTATTACCTGAATCTCTACAACCGCACCAACTTCAGGAACAGTGTCAGGCTGACCAACAACATTTGCATTAAAGGTAATTTGTGTAACACCAGCAGTGTTTGTTGTATATGTGTATGTGTTTGGAAGAACAAATTGTCCTTCAACAAAGACTTTTACAGGAACAAGACTAGTGTTGCTTATTACTTCAACATCAAGGACTAACGAATCACCAGCAAAATCAAAACTAAAACTTTGTCGTTGAACAGATGTTGTAAAACTAGTCTGCCATCCAATCAGTTTGTCAAATGTACTGATAGTCTTATACTGTCTTACAAAGCCTTTGTCTATGTTTTCTGTTTTACTTACAGTGCCACTAACATAGACGAATTTATCTACATATAGGTTGTTATCAAATACAATATCCCCAACATTTGCAATTGTAAGGTATTTTAAAGGTTGTTCAATTATGCTGTCAGTGATACCAGTTCCAATAGCATAACTGAATATCTTTGTACCTGTAAATGTGCTTGACGGATATACTACTTCATCGCTTAAACTATATCCACTTGCATCAAAAATGTCAAATAATGGTGCTTGATTTGTATCAGTTTTTTGTTGTGCAGATACCCATGTTGTGCTGTTGAACCAATATGCTTTTCCTTGTTCTGTTTGCCCAGATAATACTACCACAGTAGTGTTAGTTGCTACATCAGGTTGAGTTAGACTTGCAGGTTGCAGATCAATTATTTCACCTGCTCCAAGATCAACAAATGTTACAGTGTAGATTTTATTTCTAACTTCTGGATCAAGGTCAGCATTGAATATTACTCTTGATCCGTCTACAAGACTATAACCATCTACTGCATAACCAGCAGTACCGTTTATGTTTGAAAGTGCATCAGTTTCTGCAAAGTCAATAATATCAACCGGAGTGGTTGCAATTGTGCCATAATTGAACAGTTTAAGACTTTTTCTAAATTCTACAATTGGACGTTTTGCTCTTGCATTGTTATCAATTGCTAAAATTGTATTATTGTATGTTGCAGTTGCAGTTAATATATCAATATGAAACCATCTATTACCTCGACACCATGCGTTCAAATCAATACAAGCTCTATTCATAAGCATATAGTCTTGCACTGTTGGGGCATCTGAAGTAGCATCAAATCCACCTTCGTCAAAAGATGTACTATCAAAAGGCACAGTCTTTGATTTAGTATAAGTTTCTGGTGTGACAAAATTTGTTACAGGAAGTAGTTCAATTGCAGTACCCACTCCTTCTACATAATATTCTATGTTTGCATATGATGCTGGAACAACAGATCCAATAAAATTTACTTTTAATCCGTTTGCAAATATCACACCGTTTGGTGATGTGTAGTTTGGTTTTCCAATAATATCATTTACGTTTAAATCTTCACTATTAGCTTGATCAACAACTCTTATTACACCAAAATTAAGTTCGTCACTGGCATCTTGATAATAAAGTATATCAAGGTTAGCAGTAATAAGAGGCTGGCGTTGAAAGTCACCTTCTGCATCTTTGTACATAGTTGAACCAGCATACTCAGTTCCATATTGTATTGCAGTTTTACTTAGGTTTGCAATATCTTGAGTTTTTGTGAGTTCTATAAACGGACGAAGTGGATTGGCATAGTTAAAATTTATCCTCCACTGTACATAACGCTCTGGATTTGTTGAGATTGCAACACTGTTGTCAAATGCCGCATTTGGTATTCCTGGATCGTCCTGATCAAAAAGTGTGTCGTCAAAAGGTGTAAAATTTTCCCAACCCAAATCAGTCTCAGTGGTTATTAGAAGTGTTCTATTTTGTAAATCTGTAATGCCATCTATTCCACCATTTGCCGCTAAGAATACATCAACAAATTGGTTGTTTATATCGCTAAACTTCAGTGTATCTTCAACTAAGTCAGTTGCACCAATATCAGCAAGTGTAAAGAAAAAGTTCTGTGCAGTTTTTGCAGGAACATTGAATACCACGTTGCCAACATCGTCTCCATTGTTACTGACACCAAGCACGTCTCTTGAACTTTGATTTGCCTGTTGTGGCAACACACCAGAAGTTCCTGGAACACTTTGTATCCAAAAATTTCTACCACCTGTGTTCACATCAAATACGTAATTTCCTTCTCGCACCAATGTTAGTGTCGGAAGACTCCCTGCTTCGCCTGAAAAATTGTAACCATCGTCGTATGTAACATCAAATGTATCTGTTAATGGAACTCCATTCGAAAATACATCTACACTGTTTGGTCCTGCTGGTACCCAATAGTACTGGCCAAAATTAACAAACTTGTCAAAATCAACCATTGGATCAAAACTATAATGTTCACTTTGTAAGAGTCTATCATCACGTGTTACATTTGCTCCTTGCATCTGTAAACTATCAATGATTCCAGGATATGTAATTGCATTCTCAACAGTACTCGTGTCTGTTTTTAGTTGTACAACTCCAGGCTCTAGTTGGTAATCAGTTCTTGTTTGTGTTGGCTCAAGAACATAACTGTCTGATGCAGTTACTCCAGGGCCAATCTTGCGTCCAATATAACCTTCAGTAGGTTTTAACTTGGGATTTTGTGTTAACTGGTCAAGAGTACTTCTTAGAAGTTGTTTGTTTGCTGGAGTTTGAAAGATTTCTGGTAAAAAATCTTCAGAGCGTATACGCTTAGCCATAGTTTATACTACTCCACTGTTTGATGCAGTTCTAAGTTGACTACTGGTTAATGCATCTATAACTTCTACATCATTCACAGTTGCCGCATTAGTAAATATTTCATTTGACTGTGAACGTATCTCATACAAATCTCCAAAAGATTTAAGAGGATTTGTTGGAACAAGTACAACAGTACTAATTATACTTCCGAGTTGTTCATGCAAGTAACTACTTAATTCACTAAAGAAGAAAGTATCACCAAAGTCCCAATTGTCAATAGTAAAGTATTGATTGATTGCATTTATCACTTGACTTTTTATTTCACTTGTGCTAACTGTACTAGTTGCGTTCTTTACACATTTAATTGTTGCTCTAAGTTCAGTTGCTGCTTTTGTGCCAAATAAAGGTTTAAACGTCAAACTGTTTAGTATAATATTATCACTGATCATCTTGTATTGATCAAGTGTGCTATACGCAGTAGTAAGTTCTTCAATTGTTGGTTGAGCTGGTTTAGGCACTGTTCCAGTTGTATCTCGAATGTAGTTTTGATATGCAGTATAATATGCTTGGGTAAGCAAAAATATATCAATTATGTTGGTTGTACCTGGATCAATACGTCTGCTCAATGGAGCATTGTGTCTATACTGAAAGTTCAAGTCTTGTCTACCAACAAATGTCTGATAACCACTTACTTCAG
>Ga0209192_10002068_pt1 | contig 14972 bp, 11 predicted proteins | sample ArcticOcean_MG_C_11_FD_187433 | JGI IMG/M metagenome (GOLD analysis project Ga0209192, IMG submission 187433) | Marine microbial communities from western Arctic Ocean - ArcticOcean_MG_CB2_154 (SPAdes) (version 2) | ecosystem: Environmental > Aquatic > Marine > Oceanic | place: Arctic Ocean... | reverse complement strand
GGTTCCGATTTGAAGACCTGCTGTCCTTCGTTGAGCAAAACAACTGGTCATGAACTGGAATAGATTTAACTTGGTTTGTCAGTGCAGCACACAAAATAGTGAAACACTATATGTAGTATTCATCACCATTAATTTTCTGATAATTACACTATATGTAGTATTTGGCTTGATTTGCCTTCACTTGTCATTTACTGTCAACAATGAAGGCGCACGTACCCATCGAGGAGAGAGTATATGAGCGATAAAAACGCTTTTGCTAATTCAGATCTGATCACCTTAGAGGAGTTGCTGCTTCAGGTGCAGAACAATAATGACCTTTCGTTTTCTCGGAGGCGCGAGATTGCCTCTGCTATGAGGGCCTTGGCAACGTGGACTCAAATTCCGCTGGCCATGATGCCTGCCTCTGCAACCTACTTACGGGAACGTTTTGAACGCATTCATCACGATAACATCGGGGTCACCAAACGCCGTCTTCAGAATGTCCGTTCGCTGATCATGGCAGCCTTTCGAGTCCAAGGGCTGAGTACTCAGCTAGCAGGCTATATGGAGACCATGAATGAGGATTGGCAGGTCCTTTGGTGCCTAATCGAAGACAGCACATATTTCAGGACAGAACTCAGCCGTCTGTTTCGCTATTGCTCAAAACAGAAGATACCGCCGATATCATTGAATGATGAGGTTTCTGAGGCCTACCTTAAAGCGCTAGAAGAGGAGGCACTGGTCAAGAAACCTAAAACTAGGCATCAGTCAGTATGTCGAGTTTGGAACAAGTGTTGTGCTATGTATGCCGACGCAGGATGGCCCCAGGTTGAACTAACCATACCGAGATACGAAGAGCGACTCTACTCCATTGATCCTTCGTTAATTCCAACCTCCATACGCAAAGAACTCGAGGATTACCTAACATATCTGTCGGGCTCTGACCCGTTTAGCACTCATCCCTCACCTTTCAAGCCAAACAGTCTGAACGCAGTGAAGGGCTATTTCTCACGTTACCTTTCAGCGCTCCACCATCAGGGAATTGACTTAAAGAAATACTCAAGCTTGTCTGAACTAGTCACGTCTGAAATGTTTAAGCTTGCCATTCGTTGGTTTTGGGATAGAAACAAGGGAGGAACATCAAAAAATCTCGGAGAACTATCATGGACGATTCGCAGCTACGCAGTAAAACATCTTAAAGCCGACGAGGAGACCGCTGCATTCTACGCAAATGCAATGAAGCGATTACGGAAACCACAGCAGGGTCTGAGTGAAAAAAACCGAACTGCTATGGCTCAATTTGATGATCCTGCGGTAGTTCGAAAATTCGCTAATCTTCCCACAGCACTCTGGGCTAAAGCCGAAGGGATGAAGAAAACGGCAGCATCCGAGCGGATAACAAGAAAATCGCAGTTACTCATTCAGTCCGCCATTGCCATAGAGATACTGACGTTTGCTCCCATGCGGATTAGTAATCTTCAAGGTCTTCGCCTCGATGAACACATCTCTTGGATGGGCAAGCGCCTTCGGATAGCCATACCGAGACAGCAAGTTAAGAACGACCTAGCTTTAGAGTTTCATTTACCCGAAAGTGTGAGTTTAAGAGTAAAAACTTACCTAGACAGATGCAGAGCAGCCTTGGGCGACGCAGGATCCCCTTTTCTATTTCCAGGAAGAAATGGCAAGGCCAAAGATTGCTCTGCTCTACGTAATCAAATCAGGAACACTCTCTGGAACGAGGCTGGGATTAGTTTGACTCCGCATCAGTTCCGTCACACGGCCGCAAAAGTTCTCCTAGATTCTAAACCCGGGTACTACGAAGTGGTCCGTAAAGTTCTAGGCCATAAGTCACTATCAACAACCTATAGCCATTATGCTGGAGCGGAAACTCAAGCGGCCATTACTCTCTATGACCAGGTGATTATCGAGCATCGCCAAGCATCCATTAAGGACCGCAGCGCTCTGAATCAGGTGCCTGAGCCTCCATTCATGGACCCCTTATAATTCTTTGGGAGTAGCAAATGAGCAAACAAAATCCTACGTCTATCTGTTTCGATCTTTGGCCTGATGGTGACAAAAGATTATGGTCAGCCGCTATTAGTGCCGGGAATTTTCTTGACCCAGACGGTGCTGCGTCTCATTGGGCTGCAGCCACCAAAACACAGGTTCAAAAAGGGTACGGAAAGTGGATTTATCACCTTAATAACGAAAACCTCCTGACTTATGCAAGAGCTACTACACCTTCCAGTAGAGTTAATGAGAACAGCTTGCGTTCGTTCATCACAAGACTCGAAGCGCAGGGGTTGGCTTCTCAGACGATAGCCTCAAGACTTACTGATCTAACTGAGGCCATCCGCGTGATGGAGCCCGCGTCTGACCTGTCCTTGCTCAAGAAAATTTCGTCGAGTATGCAGCTGCGGGCGTCGCCGTCACGCAAGAAAAATTCTCGAATAAAGCCTCCCCATGAAATCTGGCAAGCCTGTCTCTGCTTCATGCGCGAGCTCATAACCTCAAACCCCACACCTAACATGAGCCAATCATCCCGTTATCGCGATGCATTAGCTTTAGGCTTGCTTGCCCTGAGGCCCCTCCGCCGACGAAACACCTCAAATCTAATACTCGGCAAACACTTAACTCTAGATCACGGGGTGTGGAACTGCGTTATTCCGGGCGAAGAAACTAAGGATGGTGAGGCGATAGCTTTTACATTGCCCCAAAACCACGCGTTTACGCACGTTTTTAATCGCTACCTGACAACTGAGCGTCAAGTTCTGCTTAAGCAGCCCCTTCTAAATATGGAAGAGGTGTCCTTTCTTCGAGGACCACTCTGGCTAACCAATCGCTGTAGGATCATGTCTGATCATGCTTTCTATTACGCAATTGTTCGGATCTCGACCGAACTGCTGGGTGTTCCTATTAATCCACACCTTCTTCGTGATTGCGCAGTGAGCGCAATCTCCAGCGACGCACCAGAAAACATTCTGGCTGCGAGTCGCATTCTAGGCCACAGCAACTTAAAAACAACACTGAGCCACTATGAGCAATCATCAATGCTTGCTGCAGGTGCAAATCTGATGTCAACTATTCAGAAAATTCAAACTATGGAACCACTTGCGGAGAAATCTGAGACAGACAGGTTGCCATTCCATAATTTTAAGGACCTCATGTAATGCAGAAGCGAGCCGTCATCTACGCAAGATACTCAAGTGATTTGCAGAGCGATGCTTCGATAGAGGACCAGATAAGGCTCGCAGAAAGACTCATTGTGGATAGGGGATGGGAGCTTACCCAAAAGTACACGGACCATGGAGTAAGTGGTGCATCTCTACTGCGGCCGGGTTACCAGCAACTATTCAACGATGCCAGAGCGGGCGCCTTTGACGTAGTTGTTGCAGAGAGTATTGACCGATTAAGCCGCGACCAAGAGCACATTGCCGGTTTTCACAAGGCGATGTCTTTCGCCGGGATCACCATTTTCACCTCTTCTGAAGGTGAGATCAACGAACTCCACATCGGCCTCAAAGGCACAATGTCGGCCTTGTACTTGAAAGACTTGGCCGATAAGACGCGTCGAGGTCTTGAGGGGCGTATTCGTAAAGGCAAATCCGGAGGTGGCATAGCTTACGGGTATGACGTCGTTGAAAAAAGGAGCGCGGACGGCACTCCTATTCGCGGCGATAGGACGATCAATGCAAAAGAAGCCGAGATAGTTCGCCAGATCTTTACCCGATACAGCGATGGAGCATCTGCGAGAGCTATAGCGCATCGTCTGAACAAAGAGGGTTTTAGTGGCCCAAACGGCGGGAAATGGAGCCCCTCAACAATTAACGGAAACTGGCGCCGCGGAACAGGGGTGCTCAATAACGAGCTCTACGTCGGCAAGCTCGTTTGGAATCGGCAACGATTTATTAAAGACCCTGCGTCGGGCAAACGGCAAGCTCGACTGAATCCCCATGAAAAATGGATTTACGAAGATGTTACCGAGCTCCGAATAATCGAAGACGAGCTTTGGCATGAGGTCAAGCAACGGCAGCAAAAGTTGCGCAAGATGATCATCGATAATGAGGGTCGGAGCGAGTTAGCTCGGCGTCCGCGCTACCTGCTCTCAGGGCTGCTTAAATGTGGAACTTGTGGCGGCGGCTTTTCGATGATCAATAAAGACCGTTACGGGTGCTCAACCGCACGAAATAAAGCGACCTGTGAAAACAAGCTCTCTATTCGCAAGGATAAGCTAGAACAAGCTGTCCTTGGTGGCCTGAGAGACAATTTGATGCAACCCGAGGCCTATCAGGCTTTTGTTGAGGAGTTCACTAGAGAATTCAATCGTCAGTCGGGTGAGCAGGAACATCAAAATAAGCTCGACAAACAAGAGTTGGAACAAATCGAGTCGAATATTAGGCGCGGGCTCGATGCGATAAATTCAGGCGTGGCGCCGGAATTAGTTAAGGATGAACTCAACGCGCTCGCAGCTAGAAGAAAGTCTGTCAGGGCGAAATTGGAGGCCGCTCCCCCGGAACGACCCCGGCTGCACCCTAACCTCTCGTTGCTTTATAAAGACAAGATCACCAACCTAATAGAGGCCTTGAACGCTCCAGAAACAATTGCTGAGGCTAATGGTGCAGTAAGGCAGCTGATTGAATCAGTGCGATTAGTACCTAGAGGGGAAAGCTTGCAGATAGAGCTGTACGGAGAGTTGGCGGCGCTTTTGAAGCTTAGCGAAGAGCCTAAAACAAAACATCCCCTGGCGGAAACCGAGGGGGTGCAAGTAACGATGGTAGCGGGGGCAGGATTTGAACCTACGACCTTCGGGTTATGAGCCCGACGAGCTGCCAGACTGCTCCACCCCGCATCAAAATGGGTAATTAATCCTGGCCGCTATAGTTCATATATGAATATAGCTAGATAGGGGGCCAGAGTATAGAGTTTAGCATCCCCCGCGTCAACCGTAGCGGTTAATCGCCCTAAAAACACGCCTAGCTCGCCTGCTCTATGGGTAGCGATCTCACTCTTACTCCAGTCGCAGCGAAAAGCGCATTCGCCAGGGCTGGCATACTCGGCGGCACACCGGGTTCACCGATTCCGCCTGGAGCCTCTTCGTTGGCCATTATATGCACCCGCATTTCGGGCACCTCACCGAGTCGCATCATGCGATAACTATCGAAATTGGCTTGCACGACCTTGCCAGATTCTATAGATATTCCACCCCATAGCGCTGCAGTGATGCCATCGATCATTGCGCTCTCCATCTGTTGCTCGACAATATTTGGATTAACGACCCGCCCACAATCAACAACGCAGGTCATCCTTTCTACTTTTATCTTGTCATCAGCCCCTAATGATATTTCGGCAACCTCTGCCACTATACTCGCAAAGCACTCGTGGATTGCCATTCCGCGAAAATGGCCTTTAGGCAGCGGCTTGTTCCAATTTGACTCAGCTTCAAGAGTATCGAGCACAGCGAGAAATCGTGGTTTATCGGTGAGCAGCGCGCGCCTTAACTCAAAAGGGTCGCGCCCAGAGACTGAGGCGATCTCATCCATCATGCTCTCGACGTAAAACCCATTATGGCTGCTTCCAACCGATCGCCAGCTACCCGATGGGATTGTGCTTTCGAATTCAGTGAGAGTCACCGACTGATTTGGAATCGCATACGGAATGTTAACCGCACCCTCGACCGAAAAAGGATCGTTGCCATTAACAAGCGCCGCTGAAAAATTACGCTTAGCAACGGAAGTTGCGACCACGTGATTCGACCAAGAAATTGGCAAACCCGCTGAGTCTAAGCCCACTTTAAAACGCGATGCGCTCATAGGCCGGTAGTAGTCATGTTGCACGTCTTCTTCGCGTGACCATAAAAGTTTAACTGGTTTGAACACCGCCTTGGAGATGAGTGCTGCCTGCAGTACGAAGTCTGCTTCATAACGCCTACCGAATGCGCCGCCCATGAGTGTTGTGTGCAGGGTGATTTGCTCGAGGGCCAAGCCAAGGGCTTTTTGTAGAACCGCCAAAGTATGCGACTCCCCTTGAGTGGGCGCCCAAATTTCGAGCGCCGGCTCGCCGCGAGCATCTAAAGAATAATGTGCAGTGCAGTTCATCGGCTCCATACAGAGATGGGCTAAAAATGGGACCGTAAAGTCTGCTTCTATGATTGTTTTAGCCACTGCGAGGCTGTCACTTACCGAGCCATCACTGCGCATATTGGCCCCCTGGCCGGACAGCAGCGATGCAAACTCTCCTCTTAACGTCTCATCACTTACAGCGGCAACGCCGCCGTCTCCGAATATCGGCGCAAGTACCTGCAACCCTTTTTTAGCTCTCCAATAGCTTGACGCCACCACCGCAACCGCGTCGGGCATTGAGACAATCGATTGAACTCCCGCGGCTTCTTGTGCTTGTGCAGGCAAGGTTACGACACGCTCTACGCCGTTGATCGCAAGGGCCGCAGACTCGTTCAAGTTTTCGAGCTTTCCTACAAAATTTGGACTCGCAGCAACTGTGGCGTAAACCATGCCCGGGACCACAACATCAATGCCGAACTGCGCGGAGCCATCGACCTTCGCCGGTGAATCTAAGCGCTGCGCGCGTTTACCGATTATCGAATAGTCCTGTGGGTTCTTTACTTGTACATCGTTGGGAATAGGCAATTTATTCGCAAGCGTAGCAAGTGCGCCATAACTCGCCTGTCGGTTACTGGCTCGGTGATACACAACACCCGTATCAGTGGTCAAATCAGCGGCATCGACACCCCAACTTTCCGCCGCAGCGTTGACCAACATCTGTCGAGCGGTCGCGCCGGCAAGCGCAAGAGTTGGCCACCAGCGCCTTACGGCAGAACTACCGCCGGTGCCTCGCGAACCCGTAAGCGGATTGACGAACTGCGCCGTCACAGGGGCGGTCTCAGATTGCACATTTTTCCAGTTAGCATCGAGTTCTTCTGCCACAATCATAGGCAGCGAAGTATGAACACCTTGACCCATCTCAGAGCTTGGCACACGAATAATAATCGACTCATCCGCACCTATCGATAGCCATGCAGTAACGTCTACCGCGCGCGCGGCGTCTGCGATAGCGGCACTATCACCATTGCCAAAGCCGGTCAATCCAAACCCAAGAGAAAGCCCACTCACAGAAACAAGGGCGCCTTTTAAAAATTGACGCCTATTTGGCGCGATCATACCCTTTTCCTCAGATTGTTCCTCACCAGAATTCCTTCTCGATATGAGCACGCCTCTTGGCGATTCCGGCGATTATTTACGCTCGTAGTGCCCCATCAGCATACCCGATGCAAGCACATGACCATCCATCGCCGCACGTAATTCCTCGGCATTCAGGCCTGGCGCCAACGCCAGATCAGCGTCTAGCGCGTACACGCGAAAATGGTAGGCATGAAGTTGCCCATTGACCGGAGGTCGGGGACCAAAGTAGCCGGTGCGTCCCAGTCCATTAACGCCGTTGATCATACCCTCAAGACCAATGATGCCAGTGACTTCGGCGTCGCTCGCCATGCCTTGAGGCAACCCGCTAGCGCTAGCCGGAATATTGTAGCCAACCCAATGCACAAATGGAGCAGACATCATGCCGAGTTCAACGACTTTCGGATCATCACAAATCAGCGCAAGTTGAGCCGTGCCTTTAGGCAAATTAGTCCAGCTCAGATCGATTGAAGTGTTTGCGCCATAGCCTGAAAATTCTTCTGGCACCATCCCGTGATGATCAAAGACACTGCTGGAGACCTTAACGGTTTCAGGCTCCTGTGCGTTGCTCGTTATCGCTGCAACGAACAAAAAAGAGACGAATGACGCCCTAGCCAGACCGAGAAATACGCGGGAAATTGGACCCGCTAAGAGACGTATAAAACGAGAGATAAATGAGTGCATAGCAAAGACCTTTTAAAAAAATGAAAAATCACTAAACCTGCCGCAGAACTGGCGCCAATGCGACAGCACCGCGACAGCACCGCGACAAACGTCAGAAACCAAGTCTGTCCGCATTGGCGTGCGTGCAGGCGATTAGCTCCTACTCTTCTGCCAACCAGCTCATATCGTCTTCACCAAGCACTAGCAGTTCGGCATTCTCCCGCCGTTGTTGTTCAGCCTTGCGCGCAGTATCGAGCACATCTTTTGGAAGATCGTCACCCACTAAGATTCCTCGTTTAGTTGTTGGCGCGTAATAAATCCGCGCGTTCGCCATTTCGTCGGTTGTTTCTGGGCCATAAACAACGTCCATACTGGGGTCAGGATTAAACCGATTGTTGCTTGAATTATCGAACCACCACGACAAGTGCAATACAGAGCCTGCGGGTAAAAATTTTGGCTCTTCGTATTCGTACAAAAACTGCCAGTTGAAATCATAGTCGGGCACCCATAGCAGCGTCTCGCGCTCTCCATCCGGGTATTCGACTTCGTAACGCATTGCCTTACCGCGATAGTGCATGTGAGGTCCCATCGAGAGCAGGTAAATATCTTCGTCAATGGCGAAAGTATTATTCACTTCGAAATTAGGATCGCCCGCGGGGATTGTCCACCCGTTATGAGGCAATAAATTCGTCTCAACGACGTGATCGATCACCGCGCCGTCTTCATAGAAAACGAAGCCAGCTTTGGTCATATCGGTAACTGCCGTGCCTTCTCCCGGGTCTTTGTGGTAGTGCATGTTGACAGTGATGAAGGGATCTTCGGGCATCAATACGCCCCATCCCTCGGGGTAGGTGAACGGTCCGCGGCCGGGAACGCCGACCCCCATGTGGCTAGACACGATGTGATGCACCCAAGGCCCGCCCGGATTAAGCTCAGCTTTTGCGATCCATTTAGGCTCAGTATGCGCGCCTTCAGGTACTGGCATCTGAATTGTTGGCTGCCAGTCTTCAATATTGTCAGCAACTCTTACTGGCTTCTCAAATTGAACAACTAGGTCGGGGTCGCCGATCCACCAGCCAGACTCCGGCATCTCTGTGCCGCCGCTAGCTGCCACTCCTTGCTTAGTGGTGTTTGGATCTCCCTCTAAAACGCCTCCATCGATCCACGCAATGAGAGTCGCCTTCTCTGAGTCATCAATATACCGTTCGTCTTTAAACTCCCCACGATGCCGCTCGTGCGCGCCCCATGGCGGCATATAGCCAGTGACAAGCGCATTGCGAATCATGGGCGCCCATGCCCGAGCCTGGTTGTAATCAAGCAACGACATTGGCGCGGTTATTCCGCCGACTCTAGGGCCGTCTGGCTTATGACATGCAGCACAGTTTTTTTCAAAAAGTGGTAGCGCATCGGCGTAAAAAGTAGGCGCTGCGCTTTGCGCGTGAATGACTGAGGCGAGCAGAGTAGCGGACAATGCAGAGGTTGCCTTTAAGCGCCGCAGTACTTTTGTTCTCAATGAGCTTCGCATAGTTTTAACCTTATTGGCTTTTTATTCTAATAGTTCAAATTTAGGTCAAATTTAGGTCAAAACAGGGTCACTAAGCAAGTGGCTATTAGCCGATTGAATTGGCGGTTTAAATTGACGAACTCAATTGAACAGCTAAATTGACGAACAGTGACGCTAGGAATGATCAAGGCGACCACCGGTTATGTGCCATGTTAATAAGGTTTTGTCAGCTTTAGCTCGTTTCCTGTTGTCACTGGTAGACCCTGACGCCGAGAATAAGGTTTAATCAGACGATCGATAATGATTCACTAATAGCTAGGCCAAGAGGCTTCTATGGAGAATGTAATGAAAAAGTTTTTAACCTGCGTACTTGCGCTCTCGATGACCTACACAACAGTCTACGCAGAAGAGGCCGACATCGCCGGCGCATTAGACCATCCCGATCGCCCAAGCGCAGACAAAGAAAATGATGCCCGCCGCATGCCACTTGAGGTCCTCGAATTCGCAGGGCTGCAAGTCGGTATGAGTGTTCTTGAATTAGAAGCAGGCGGGGGCTACTACACCGAAATCATTAGTCGCGCTGTAGGTGCCGACGGCGATGTAATATTGCAGCATGCGCCCGGCCTGATGGGGTTCGTTGGCGACGGTATAGACGTGCGTACAGCTAGCGGTCGCCTTAGTAACGTAGAGGTCAGCATTACAGACTTCGACGCTCTCGCCGCCGCAGATGACAGCGTCGATTTGGTCACCTGGATTCAGGGGCCGCATGAACTTGGATTCGCGCCCGAAGGGAAAAGTCTGGGAGACCCAGCAAAAGCTTTCCGAGAAATAGCGCGCGTTCTCAAGCCCGGCGGGGTCCTCATCGCTTCCGATCACATTGCGCCCGAGGGTACTGGAATAGAAGCAGGTGGATCACTCCACAGGGTAGCTGAGAGCGTGATCACACAGCTCGCGCACGATGCAGGTCTGAGAGTTATTCGCAGCTCAGAGATGTTAAAGAATGCCGATGACCCGCTAGATATTGGTGTTTTCGCACCCGCGGTCAGAGGTAAGACAAGCCAATTTTTAGTCGCGTACGAAAAATAGAGATTACTTATGCGATTCAAGCCAACTCGGGTCGTTCTGACATTGAGCTTAGCACTCGCTCTAAGCTCAAGTCTGATCTCAGCTCAGGTCGAGCTCGGACCTCGGCTCAATAAAACGATAGAACTACTCGACAATGGCCATACCACACTAGGGTTGCTGGCCTTCGACTACTCGCTGAATAATGCACGTTCTTTGGCGCGCTCGAATCTAGACTTTGTCATTATCGACATGGAGCATGCGCCATTCGATGTCGAACGCTTACGAGAGTTTTTGTTAGGCATGACCGACAAGCGGGCAATACTCGACAAAGGCAACTTGCAACCAAACGTCACCCCCATTGTTCGAATACCAGCCACGGGGGGCACCGAAGTCATCACTCAGGTTAAGCAGGTTCTCGATGTCGGCGTCTTCGGTGTGATGTTCCCATCGGTTGATAATCGCGAACAGGCTGAAGTTGCAATTAAGGCTATGCGCTATCCACAACTAACCGATGCAGAAGACTTCGAGCCGCGCGGCCTACGCGGCCGCAATCCTGCCAATGCAAGCTGGTATTGGGGAATCCCTGATTATCATCAGAAAGCTGATGTGTGGCCGTTAGATGACGCAGGCGAACTCCTCGCCATCATTCAAATAGAGACGCCAGAAGGTGTCGAAAACATCGATGCCATTTTGTCGGTACCTGGTGTTGGCGCAATATTTATTGGCCCTGCCGATCTTAGCGGCGCGATGGGCTATGCGAGCGCGAGCGCGCCCGAAGTCGAAGCTGCTATTCAAACCGTTTTAACCGCCTGCCTTACGCATGATGTCGCCTGCGCGATTACAACCTCGCCCGACAGCGTCGAGCAACGCCTCACCGAGGGCTTTACAATGGTGACAGTCGGGACCGACAGCGGGCTTTCGGCCCGTGCGGCGGAAACACTGAGCAAAGCAAAAAGCACTATCGATCAATAAACCAATCTATTAACCGATCTATTAATTAGTCTATTAATTAATCTATTAACTAAGGTGCTGTACGCTATGAAAGCGAAGCTCGTTTTAACTTTTTTTATTGCCGCTTTTTCGTCTCTCTCCTTTTTTTCTTTGGCTGAAGAGTCTGATTTTGTATTTCACTCAGACCTAGCAGAATCCTGGTTCGAGGGCGGTGACTATTTCGAGTGGACTTCAACGACAAAGAATAACCAGCAGGCTAAAGTTAATGTCTTCTATCGTACCTTTGGCAGTAAAGACAAACCGCAATTAGTCATGGTCCATGGTTTTCCTAATTCGAGCTTCGACTTCTACAAATTAGTTCCACTGTTGGAAAACGATTTTCACATCGCTGTGCTAGACTTCCCCGGCTCAGGTTTCTCGGATAAACCCGTGCCTAATTTTAGTTATATGCTGGAAGAGAATGCCGAAATTCTGGACTATTTCGTAAGAGAAATAGTCCAACTCGATGATTTCGCTCTTTATACACATGACAGAGGTGTCAGTATTGGCCTAGCTTTTCTTGGCCACTACCTCGATACACAGCCCGCTGAATACAGAATTAATTACCACTTTTTATCTAACAGCGGCATGTTCTTGCCACTTGCTAACCTAATGCCCATGCAAACCGCCTTGCTCGACCCCGTCCGTGGAAATGCACTCATTCAAGCGCGGAAATCAGTGCCTAGAATGACCCAAGGGAATCCGGAGGCGCTCGCCTACGCAGATATTTTTAAATTTAACGATGGCGACAGCGCGCTTATCCATGTAGCCCGATATCTATTAGAGCGCGCAGAAAACGAATTACGCTGGCTCAACAACTTGTCTCGAAGCGATATCCCTGTCGCTTACCTTTGGGGACTGCTCGATGACATTAATCCTGTAAGGATTTCTAATCACGTATGGGCCACTTATCTGAATGACAGAGATGCTGAAAGCACCTATTGGTTGCTCCCTACTGCCGGGCACTATCCACAGCGAGAAAAGCCAAATGAAGTTGCCCAGATAATTCAACTTGCCCTTAACAGTGGAATTCCAAGCAGAGCCGAGGAAGGCGCTTTTATGCGCGCGTATGGCAGTCGGCGCAAAGATGAAGAAGCCATTTTTGTTGGGCATTCGGTTATAGACGCGCTTCGTTTTCCGAGCGCTATTCGTTATTCCCCAGATGGGTATAGTGTTCAATAATCTACTTCATCACTGTGGGCGTTTTCATAGTGGAACCATTAGTACGTTGAAATCTAACTATAAGAAATTTTGTCATCGAGGAGAAGATCCATGTTCAGACAACGCTTTCAACCACTCTTTCTATCGCTCTTATTTTCACTCTCAACTCTATCTGCTTGCGCCACAAGCACTTCCTCCACTGCATCTCCCACTGCCGACGGCATCTGGGATTTCACTATGAGCAGCCCCTTCGGTGCGGTAAACGCTGTCGTAACGCTCGACACTTCGGGCGATGCTCTCGTTGGCACATTTGATTTGGGTAACGGCCGTCTCTGGGCGATCGAAGAGGGTGTGGCATCAACCAATGAAATCACTTTTAGGATAGACAGAGATGGCTCTCCAATGGTTTACGAGATGAGTGGCACTGTTAACGGTGCGACTATCACCGGCATCGCACGGGCCATGGGTGCCGAGGCACCTTGGTCTATGACCCGGAAAGACTAACTTAGGCGACGCTTCCCATTTTTGACAAGGTGCAAGCTCCGCCTTTCTGCTGATATTCCACGACAAAGTGTGTTCTAATCTATGCCGTAATTAAATCAGCAAAGAGGCGCGCTATGTCATCGGATTCGACCTACCTTCAGATGTTTTCAACGCTCACAGCCGAGGGCGAACTTCGCCTCGAACTCAAAGAGCAGACAATGCCTATTCCAGGCGAGAACGAAGTGCTTATTCGCATTGAGGCTACGCCAATCAATCCTTCTGACCATGGTGTTATGTTTGGTTGGGCGTCGATGGCAAGCGCGTCCTCGTCGGGCAGCGGTGCAGACACAGTATTAAGCGCGCCGGTTTCCGAACAAGGCATGGCGGTGATGAAGGCAAGAATCGGGCAATCGCTTGCCGTGGGTAACGAAGGCGCCGGCACAGTTGTCGCGACCGGTACTAGTGAGCTCGCAAAGAGTCTCGACGGTAAAGTAGTCGCTGCGATGGGCGGCGGCATGTATGGCCAGTATCGCTGTGTGGATGCCTCTGTTTGCTTGCCGCTTCTCGAGGGTCATATCGCGAAAGACGGCGCGTCGAGTTTCGTTAACCCCCTGACTGCATTATGCATGATCGAGACGATGAACCTCGAGGGTCATACTGCGCTTGTGCACACGGCAGCGGCGTCGAATCTCGGCCAGATGCTTAACCGCATTTGTCTCGACGGCGGCGTCGATCTCGTCAACATTGTGCGTAAAGACGAGCAAGAAACCTTGCTTCGTGAGATGGGCGCAAAATACGTTGTTAACAGCAGCAAAGACACCTTTATGGCCGACCTCACCGACGCCATTCACGCAACAGGCGCGACACTCGCCTTTGACGCAACTGGCGGCGGCACATTAGCCTCGACTATCCTCTCGGCCATGGAGGCTGCTGCGGCGCGCACACCGGGCGCATACAGCATCTATGGCTCGGTTAAGCACAAGCAGGTGTATTTGTATGGTGGGCTCGATACGTCACCCACAACACTCCATCGTGGCTATGGCATGGCTTGGGGAGTTGGCGGCTGGTTGTTACCTAACTTCCTAGCGCGTGTCGGCCAAGAAGTGGCGACTCGTTTACGCACACGCGTTGCGACTGAGATGAAAACAACATTCGCCAGCCACTACACTAACGAGATCTCCCTCGCAGAGGCGTTAGACGCTGACATCGTTGCGCAGTACAACTCAAAATCCACAGGCAAGAAGTTTTTAGTCTGTCCACAAAAGTAAACGAGAAAACGAGCTGCCTTCAAGAGTTATAGAAGGCAGCGCGGCTTTCGCACTAGTACGCGGCAATGGTGGTGCGATGCAGCAGCCTGTCCTCCCCCTCATGACCCCCCGTTGCTCTATGCAACAACGCGCGGTTGTCCCACATAACTAGCATCTGTGGCTGCCATTTGTGGGTATAAACAAACTCTTCTTTGCCCTGCCAGTCGCTTAGCTCTTTGAGAAGAGTGAAGGCCTCCTCTTCTGTTTTGTCGACCAGACCAACTATATAACCGAGGCTACTGTAAAAGCCTTCGACGCCTGTTTCGGGATGTTTGTGCACAAGCGGATGTGTTTGCAGTTTGCGTGCATCCTCAGAGGGCCGGATATTCATGCTGCGATCACTCGTCTGATCTTCTTTCCCGTACATGCCCTCTGGAGAATACGCAGACTTAGCAGAATGTATTGCGACAAGATCACGGTATTTCTCCTGCTGATATGCCGGCATGTCATGCCATGCCTTTTGCTGATTCGCAAATAATGTATCGCCCCCTTTCGAAGGTATTTTTATTCCGTAAAGACATGTTCCAGCCGGCGGTGCTTTTTGAAAGCTCCAGTCGGTGTGCCAGTTTTCTGCGAATAGCGGCGCCTTCTCGTCCGCCCTCCGTTCCACAGCAATAATGTTTTTCC
>Ga0209192_10002067_pt1 | contig 14973 bp, 8 predicted proteins | sample ArcticOcean_MG_C_11_FD_187433 | JGI IMG/M metagenome (GOLD analysis project Ga0209192, IMG submission 187433) | Marine microbial communities from western Arctic Ocean - ArcticOcean_MG_CB2_154 (SPAdes) (version 2) | ecosystem: Environmental > Aquatic > Marine > Oceanic | place: Arctic Ocean... | reverse complement strand
CATTAGTGAAATAATTTAGGGCTTCGGGCACGTTTAACCCATATATTCGTGCAAACTGCTCTGAGCACGAGATTAATTTGCCCTTTACAAGGTCCCAGCTAAAGTGCCCCATGTTGCCCATCTCTTCTGCTTGATGATAGAGCATATGGCTTCGTTGCAACTCTACTTCCACCTGTCTTATATCGGTGATGTCTTGACTCATTCCTACTGTTTTGATCACCACCCCATGGTTATCTAGCACTGGCTCACCTATTTCACGTAGGTAAATTGTTAGGCCTGCCTGGTTAACGCAACGGTACTCAATCTCATACCTTTGTTTATGCACAAGCACTGCATCAACGGTTTGCTTGTATCGTTCGCGATCTTCCTCACAAATAAAATCCAGATCTGCTTTTGTGCTTGTTACCGATTCAATCATTTGTTCAACGGTCATGCCAAACATACTGGCATATTGTTCTGAGCAGGTAATATATCTGCCTGCTATTTCATCCCACTCCCAATGGCCCAGTTTGCTGAATTGTTCCGCCTGGCGAAAGAGGTCGTTGCTTTGCTGCAGCTTTTCACTGTCTAGTATATGTTGAGTAAGGCTAAGCACCTCTTCACGAAGGCGTTTATTTTCTAAAGTAAGCTTCTTAGTATTTAGATTTTCATTCACTGAGATCACACCACTTAGTTAAGCACTAGTTAGTAGTGTGGTATCTTTTCACAAAGTCCTTATTATTACTTACAATAAATGTAAGCTTTAAAAATAATCATAATCGATAAGACCTTCGCACAAAAATACCAAAGACACGCTGCGATAACATGAAGGCTAATAACACTTACTTAAAGTCTTTTTGGTGCCAAGGGACATCGGCCTGGAGAGGAATTAGGTTATACAAAATAACGACTTAGGATCTGCTCATGCCATGGAGACACCTTAAGTAACTGAGCTTAGTCACCAAGCCAGCCTAAAGGCTCCTCACAGGGCTCATATCGCCTCTCAGGCACACGTACAAATAGCACTGTAACCTTTGTGCTTGCTTCGCTTAAGACCCAATGGTGACTCAAGACTTAGGCCTGCTATCGTTTCAAAATGACCTTTAATGACCTACTGAGCTAGGAGATTAAAATGCGGGTGTGCAGCTGTGTAGGCTAATGAGAGGAGGTTGTTGTCCCTAGTTTTATTAACAATACTCACAGAAGTCGTGAAGTCGGGGTAAAACCCATCACAATACAGATAGGCTACTGGAATATTCATAACTGTAGCTAGCTGCTGTGCAGTTTGATAGGGCGGTTCATGCTGCCCCGTTTCGTAACAAGAAATTCTTGCACTTACTACAGTCTCATCCAATCCAATAGCTACCCCTAGTTTTGGCCCTAGCAAGGTCAGGGGTGATCTAGGGCACAAGAGTTGAGCACCTAAGGCGTTACGAAAAGCCATCTACGACTCAATATAAGCCTGCACTAACAATTTGGTTTCTGCGTATTTCACTTCCAACTGAGCCACTTCTGCCGCCGTTAAAGAGGTTTGAGTTTGTTTAACTTGACGTTCAAGCCCACTCGCTAATTCACTTAAGGCCATAGTACCTACATTAGCAGCAACACCTTTAATTAAGTGCAAAAGGTCCGCTACAGCGCCAACATCTTGCATCAGTTTTGACTCGGAAAAGTGCATAAATTGGCCATCTAATTCGCTAATAAAATGCCCCAATATCTCAACAGACAAGTCTTTATCGCCACCTAAACGTTCACTTAAAGCAACACTATCAAATACTGGCTCGGTGGTTATAATGGGCTGGACCTCAACTGCAACCTGCACTTTTGTGTCTAGCTCCACTTGCTGGCTTGCAGGGCCGGTTAGCCCGCCTGCTTGATCGTTAGTAGGCTGCTGAAGAGCCTTCCCCGAATCTGGATGACAGCTTTCCGGCAGCCATGCATACAATGCCTCTGTCAATTTCTTTAGAGTGATAGGTTTTGCAACGTGCTCGTTCATACCTGCGACAAGACACTTCTCAGCATCACCCGACATGGTGTTAGCAGTCATAGCAACTATAGGAATTTGTGTATTTAGAACGGTGCTTTCATGGGCACGAATCACCCCAGTGGCTTCATAACCATCCATCACCGGCATTTGGCAATCCATAAACACCAAATCATAGGGTAAATGAGATAACGCAGCAACAGCCTCTTTGCCGTCGGCGGCCAAGTCCACATACAGACCAAACTTAGCTAACATACCTTTTGCTACTTTTTGGTTGGTAATATTGTCTTCTACCACTAACACTCGCGCCTTAAACTGTGGCATTTCAGCAGGAGTGAAACGAATAATTGCACCTAATGGTTGGTCTCCCACATTAGCTTGGCGGCTTAAATGGGACACTTTAAATAGCACGTCAAGAAGTTCGGTTTGATTGATAGGTTTATTGACATAACCCATAAAACCAGCATGCAGGAAAGCTTTAGCATCACCACGGCTAGATGGTGAACTCAACAATACCAGGTGAGAGTGGTTTAATAATACATCTTTAACAATAGCATCGCCCAGGGCAACACCATCCATCTTGGGCATATGGTAGTCGGTTAACACTATGTCAAAGGGATGCCCACTAGTGACTGCTTCATGCATAGCCTGCAAGGCTTCACTACCACCGTGCACTATTTGATGCTCAACCTTCCATGCCTTAAAGATCGCGCTAAGCAGCTTTCTGTTAGTGGCATTGTCATCCACCAGCAGTACTTTTTGGTTCTGCACACCGGTTAGGGATTTTTCGTAGGGCGAAACAACTCTGGCGTTAGCTAGGTCAAGGGTAAACCAAAAAGTAGAACCCACTCCCAATGTGCTAGTAATGCCAATTTCACCCCCCATTAACCCCACTAATTGTTTGCTTATAGCCAAACCAAGCCCCGTACCTCCATATTCTCGAGTTGTAGAGCCGTCAGCTTGAGAGAAACGGTCGAACATTTGCTCTTGCAGCTCGTCACTCATACCAATGCCAGTATCGGTGACCTCAAACCTTAATAGGCTTCTTCCATTATTGGACTTAATGCACGAATAGCGCACCGACACATCACCTTTAGTGGTAAACTTAAGGGCATTGCTGAGGAGGTTTGTGACAATCTGGCGGATACGACCCGGGTCGCCAATAAACCAAGGGTGGTTAGTAACATTAGCGGGGCAAATGAGTTCTAGGCCTTTTTCGGTGGCCGAATTTGCCATGTCTGCAGCCAAGTCCTGCAGCAGCACGTCTAAATCAAAGTCTAAGGTTTCTAATTCAAGCTGGCCTGCTTCTACCTTGGAGAAGTCTAAAATATCATTAATAATAGTTAACAGGGACTCTGCACTACGCCGGGTGGTGGTGGCATAGTCAAACTGCTGTTTGTTCAGCGGTGTATCTAGCAATAAACCTGTCATACCAATCACGCCATTCATGGGCGTGCGAATCTCATGGCTCATATTGGCCAAAAACTGGCCCTTAACAGCATTAGCGTACTCTGCTCCATTTTTAGCTGCCTGCAGCGCATCCTCAGTCAATTTCTGGTTGGTTATGTCGGTACGCAAAGCGATATAACTATCTATTTTGCCCGCTTCGTTAGTAAAAGGTACTATGGTAGTAGCAACCCAGTATATTGCGCCCGCCTTATTGCGGTTACAAATATCACCAGTCCAAACGCGGCCAGCAATTATGGTGGCGTACAGCTGTTTAAAGAACTCGCGATTGTGGACTTTGGAATTTAACATACTATGATTAGAACCAATCAACTCTTCGGCGCTATAACCACTAAGCTCCTCAAACTTGTCATTAACATAAGTAATTGTGCCTTTTCGGTCGGTTACCGCCACAATAGCATGCTGGTCTAAGGCAAACTTGTAGTCAATATGCGTGTCTAGGGCTTTGGTGAGCTGATCTTGGCTTTGTTGAAGTTGTAATAAGTTGGACATTTGCTCGGTAATGTCTGTGAATACGCCAACAAAACTGGCCTCCTCACCTTTTTCCAGCTTTAGAAAGCTTAAAGTTAGGTTGATCCATACTACATGACCTTTTTTATGCAGCATTTTTTTGGTAACTTGCAATACCTTGCGTTTGCCCGCCATAAGTTCAGCCACCATTGGCCTTTGCTCGGGTTGGTCGTCTGGCAATGAAACATCTACAACAGACTTGCCAATCAACTCTTCGGGTGTGTAACCGAGTATTGTAGCAGTAGCCTGATTACACTTTAAGATGGTAGTGTTTACGTGGCTAACGATCATGCCTACGCCAGTGTGCTCATACAGTTGATCTATGTCTTGGGAGAGTTGCTTTTGTTGTTCTTGTTGTTCTATGTATTGGCTAACTTGTGTTTCTCGCAAACCAACCAGATAGCCAACAATGCCTAAAACGAAGGGGGAAGAGTCAATCAGCCAAAGCAGTAAAGTGTCGGATTGTACGAGTAATAAAGTATTTAGATCAATATTTCCATGCACCCGATGAGCCTCAACAAGAGTGCTGAAAATCAGAAAAAGCAGACCAAATACAGTGCCTTGTAGCGTACGGTTTGAGATGGGAGTTGAATTTTTCATTGTATATAAAAAATATCCATATTAATTTTAATGATATTTTCTATGGCTTCCTGCCTGTAGTCAACAGCTAATTTTCTCGAATAAATACGAGATGTAGCTTTGGCAAAAAAATGTATTGAGAGTGATTATAAGGGCTATGAGTAATTGAAAGAGGAAGTACAGCGTCCACCCTCTTCGTACCCTAGGCCTGAAGCGTTAGCAGAACTAGGAATAAAGCCCAATCAAGCAACAGCTCGATAGCATGAATGCTTGTTACGAGTTAGTTAAACTAGCGACTGTCCAAGGAAATCCGATAACAAACCCTACAAGCCTGTAGCTTTTAGGGTATGTCGTAGGACATTAGTGATAAAAAAATACAAGGATTTCATTAAAAGCAACCACTTACATAAAGGAAGTGGCGCGCCCGAGAGGATTCGAACCTCTGACCGCTCGGTTCGTAGCCGAGTACTCTATCCAGCTGAGCTACGGGCGCTCAAAAAAATGGCGGAGAGGGAGGGATTCGAACCCTCGGTACCAGTATTAGGTACGGTTCCTTAGCAGGGAACTGGTTTCAGCCACTCACCCACCTCTCCGCAGAGAGCGCGTATATTACCCCAACCGTTTTAGAAATAAAAGTCTTATTTTTCAATTATATTGAATGATTTTCTTACTGGTGTTATTTCTTACCAAAGGGGAAACCACCACCTAATCCTGGCAGCCCACCTGGTATTCCCGGAGGCATTCCTGGTGGCATTCCACCTGCTCCAGCTCCACCACCCATTCCAGGGGGCATTTGACCTTGCATACCACGCATCATTTTTTGCATGCCACCTTTACCGGACATCTTCTTCATCATCTTAGCCATTTGCTTGTGCTGCTTAATTAGGCGGTTGATGTCTTGGATCTGAGTACCTGAACCTGAAGCGATACGGCGCTTACGGGAACCATTAAGAGTGTCTGGTAGTGAGCGCTCTTTAGGGGTCATGGAATTAATAATGGATTCCATTTGGTCAAAGTTCTTTTCTGCTCCAGCACTGGAAGCCGCTTGCGCCATTCCGCCCATGCCAGGCATTTTTTCTAACAACCCAGCCATACCACCCATGTTTTTCATTTGTTGAAGCTGGTCTCGAAAGTCCTCTAGGTCAAAGCTTTTACCCTTTTTGATCTTTTGGGCTAGCTTTTCTGCTTTTACCTTATCTACTTTTTGCTCTACTTCTTCGATAAGGGATAATACATCGCCCATACCCAAGATTCGTGACGCTACACGGTCTGGGTGGAACGGCTCTAAAGCTTCAACTTTTTCGCCCACGCCTAAAAACTTAATAGGCTTACCGGTAATGTGGCGCACTGAAAGTGCTGCACCACCACGAGCATCACCGTCGGTTTTACTCAGGATAACACCCGTTAGAGGCAGCGCTTCGTTAAACGCTTTTGCTGTATTGGCAGCGTCTTGGCCTGTCATGGCGTCAACCACAAACAAGGTTTCTACCGGCTCTACTGTGGAATGGAGGGTTCTTATCTCATCCATCATATCGGCATCTACATGCAGACGACCTGCTGTATCAACAATCACTACGTCGTAATGCTGTTCACGGGCATGGTTAATGGCTTTTTTCGCAATAGCTACGGGCTTTTCCATCACAGTACTTGGGAAAAAGTGAGCACCTACCTCTTCGGAAAGCGTTTGTAACTGTTTGATAGCCGCTGGGCGATAAACGTCCACACTAACCAGCATGACTGACTTTTTATTCTTTTCAATAAGAAATTTAGCGAGCTTGGCAGCAGAAGTGGTTTTACCTGCACCTTGAAGACCAGCCATAAGGATCACGGCTGGAGGCTGAACTGCCAAGTTGAGGTCTTCATTAGTCGTACCCATGATCGACTCCAGCTCTTGCTGGACGATTTTCACAAATACTTGGCCAGGGCTTAAGCTGCGACTAACCTCTGTACCTACGGCACGAGTTTTAACTTGCTCTATGAACTCTTTAACCACCGGCAAGGCCACATCGGCTTCCAATAGCGCCATACGTACTTCGCGCAGCGTGCCTTTAATATTATCTTCGGTTAGGCGCGCCTGGCCACGGATGTGCTGTAACGTTTTGCCTAAGCGGTCGGTTAAATTGTCAAACATAAATAGTCTCTGTGGTACGCCAATATATTGGCTCTAGTATACCCTCGCAGCCTCTCTTTGGCGCTAGTTTTAGTCTTTTTTAACACTAAGCCTAGGCATAACTGCCCTGCTTGATTATGATAGAGACACTAATAGGATAAAAATAATCACCATGATTTCTTTAATAATTGGCCTTAGCGCAATAATTCTCTATTTGTTGAGTGCTTGGACCCAAAATAACACACCACTGAAACAGGCGTCTAAAAGAGGCTATACCTTTAGCTTAGCTGCATGGATGCTGCAGGGATTCCACTTATACCTTCATTTATTTACCAAGGCTGGCCTGTTGTTAGACTTAGGCGCCACCTTATCCTTAGCAGCGTGGGCGGTTATTGGTGTCATTCTGATCAGCAGTTTACGTAAGCCTGTATCCAGCTTACTTATATTTGCCGCGCCTATTGCTGCCGTAGCAATCGCTATAGATACCATTAGTGTTCCTAAATTTGAAGGTCGTCATTTTAGCTCTGGTATATTGCTACACATTGTCACTTCTATCTTAAGTTATGCTTTATTTGCCGTTGCTGCTTGTCAGGCAGTATTACTTATTTACCAAAACCGCCATTTAAAAAAACACCAACCCTCACGACTAGCTGCCAGCCTCCCGCCTTTGCAAACCATGGAAAGCCTGCTTTTTGACGTATTAGCTACTGGACAAGTTTTCTTAAGCATAGCGTTATTAACGGGAGTCTTGTTTTTAGACGACCTGTGGGCCCAACATGTGGCTCATAAAACAATTTTAAGCCTTGTAGCATGGGTTATTTTTTCTATTCTTCTTTTTGGCCATTATCGCTTAGGCTGGCGCGGGCGCACGGCAATACGATGGACTCTATGGGGCTTTGGAAACTTGGTTCTTGCCTTTTTCGGCACTAAATTGGCTTTAGAATTCTTCTTATAACGTCTCAACACTTGACAGGAAGAGCCTCAGGCATAAGAATTGAGAGCCATAACTGATACGAGGTTACACCCGCCTTGAGCGAAATTCCTTTAAGCTATTTATTTACTAGCTTAGCGTTCCTTATTTTATTGTCGGCATTTTTTTCCAGCTCCGAAACTGGCATGATGTCCCTCAACCGCTATCGTCTACGCCACTTAGTTAAGCAAAAGCATCGCGGAGCTATGCGTGCAAGCAAACTTTTGGATCGGCCAGACCGGCTGATTGGTGTAATTCTCATTGGCAACAATTTTGCAAACATATTGGCGTCTGCAATTGCCACTATGATTGCCTTACGCCTGATGGGCGATGCTGGCGTTGCCGTAGCTACAGCAGTACTTACGCTGGTGATTCTTATTTTTGCAGAGGTAACACCTAAAACGGTGGCTGCCATTAAGCCAGAGCAAGTGGCTTTTCCTGCCTCTTTAATCCTCTCCCCTCTGCTTAAATTACTGTATCCATTTGTGTGGGTGGTGAACACCATTTGTAATGGTTTACTTCGTATGCTCGGCTTTAATGCCGCCGCTAAAGCAAGTGATCACCTGAGCTCTGAAGAGTTGCGCACTATCGTACATGAAGCTGGCGCACTCATTCCTCGTCGTAATCAGTCCATGTTATTAAGCATTTTGGATCTAGATACCGTTACCGTGGAAGACATTATGATTCCTCGTAACGAAATCGTTGGTATTGATATTGATGACGATATAAATACCATCTTAAATACCATTAGCCAAAGCCCACATACACGCATACCTTTGTACCAAGAAGAGCTAAATAATGTGGTAGGTATTGTACATGTAAGGCAAATATTGCCTCTTATGTATGCAGAAAATCCAACTAAAGAAGAGTTTTTAGCGCTAGCCCGCGAGCCTTATTTTGTGCCCGAAAGTACGCCTTTGAATACTCAACTGCTTAATTTCCAGAAGCGTAAACAGTGGATGTCTTTGGTGGTGGATGAATATGGCGATATACAAGGCCTAACCACCTTAGAGGATATTTTGGAAGAGATTGTGGGAGATATGGCCGAAGAACAGGACCATGAAAATGAAGACATTCACCCTCAAGAAGACGGCTCATTTTTTATTGACGGTACAACGACTGTGCGTGACATCAACAAAGCGCTTAATTGGACTTTGCCGATTGATGGACCCAAAACCCTTAACGGCTTAATAACCGAAAGGCTAGAGGAAATACCTCAGTTCAATATGTGCTTAAAGCTGGATGAATACCACCTAGAAACTGTGCAAATTAGGGGTAACTTCATTAAAACTGTACGTTTACGCCGTGTTATTACTTCTGCAGAAGAGGTGCATTAAACCTTCACAATAGTTACAAATGGGCTAGCCAATTCACGCTCTCGCACCTTGGCTAGCACTTTTTTACGACCTACGTTGTCCAACCGCATCCACGCCGTAATCTCTTCCCCAGACCGATAACAGCCCTGACAAATATCGTAATCATCTAAATAGCATACGTTAACGCAAGGTGAGGCTATGGGTTTTTCTGACACGTTCAAACTTCCTTTGGGTGGGGCTTTGGGTTTGGCTTAAGCGGGGTTTTAGGTTTGCTATAAAGATCAATGCGCGCATCGTAAACTAAATTCACAAATTCAGCCAGAATAAAAGCCGTCATACCCCATATTCGATACTCATCATAATAGAAGCTGGGCACCTGCTTCACTCCTGCAATTATGGGCAAGGCATCCATCACCGGTTTAGTGTCAATAAAAAAACTCAGCGGCACAGTGAAGATGCGGTCTAATTCATCCAAATTAGGTATCAGTTGGTTAACGACAGCAGCCGGCACAACGCCAACAATAGGAGTCACTAGAAACCCTTGCCTAGAGAGTACCTGCCCCATCTGGCCCACCACGATTACGCTTTGCGGTTTGAGCGCAACTTCTTCATAGGCTTCTCGTAGGGCGGTTGCTACTAAGTCTGCATCATCATCTTCTGCCTTACCACCAGGGAAAGCCACTTGGCCTTTATGAGTCGGCATGTGTAGTGATCGCCGCGTTAAGATAACCTCTGGGTTATCTTTATCGTCCGTGATCGCCAACAACACAGCAGCTGATGTTTGTAACTGCGAGGTAAGTGTTCTTGGCTGATGCTGTGCTAATTTTTTGGCAATAAACTGATGCATTAGGCTGAATCTACAGTTCTTTGTTTATAGTGGAGTACATTTATCTTACAATAAACAAACTATCTAAGTGAGAGGTCTTCAACATATCATGAAACATTGCAGTCATTGTAGTGCTCTCGTCAGTTTTATTATTCCTGAGGGTGACAACCGCCATCGGTATGTGTGCGATAAGTGCGAGTTTATTTTTTACGAAAACCCTCGAATTATTGCTGGCTGCATTCCCGTGTTTGAGGGTAAAATTTTATTGTGCAAGCGCGCCATAGAGCCACGATTAGGGTATTGGACGTTACCTGCAGGTTTCATGGAAAATGGCGAAACTACGGAACAAGCAGCTCTTAGAGAAACTTACGAAGAGGCCTATGCAACACCTCAGCTAGGGCCCTTGTTTAGCGTGTGCAACCTACCCAAAGGTAACCAGGTGCATCTGTTTTACCTAGCCCACATGACCGTAGCCGAATATGGATCTGGCCCAGAGAGTCTAGAGGTTGAGCTCTATGACGAAGCTAATATCCCATGGGATGACATAGCCTTTGGGACTATCACCCAGACACTAAAACGCTTTTTTGAAGACCGAAAGCAAGGTGTTAAACAACTTCATCACATCGACTTTTAATCTTACAGCACACTCTTTCCATACCTCTCCCTTACCCTTGCAAGTAAGGGTTACTTCGGCGTTCGGATCCAATGGTAGACATGGGCCCATGCCCCGGCACAAATTTCACATCATCTTGAAGTACTAACAGTTTGGTTTTAATGGCATCAATTAAATGACCATGATTGCCTTGAGGAAAGTCTGTGCGGCCAATGGAACCCTGAAATAGCACATCGCCCACAAACAACAAGCCTTGGCCTTGGTGATGAAACACCACATGTCCTGGGGTGTGCCCTGGGCAATGCAGTATATCTAAAGTTTGGTTACCTACGGTCACTTGATCTCCCTGATGTAGCCAACGTGTTGGCACAAAAGGCTTGGCCTCTGGAAACTGGAACATGCGGCTTTGATCGGCTAGGCCATCTATCCAGAATTGATCGCCTTCGTGAGGGCCAATAATAGGCAAACTCATGTCTTCAGATAACTGACCTGCTGCACCGGCATGATCTATGTGAGCATGGGTCAACAAGATCTGTTTTAGCTCTACGCCATGCGCCGATACTCGCTCTAACAAACGCGGTAATTCACCACCTGGATCAACCAACGCTGCTTCCATCGTTTCATCACACCACACTAAACTGCAGTTTTGCTGAAACGGTGTAACTGGAATTATTTCAAACTGTAAGGCCATAATTATTACTCAATATTATCGTTCAAACGTCACCACAATCTAACCTACCCATACACGGGCGTTGCGGAACATTCTCATCCACGGCCCATCTTCACCCCAAGTACTGTCTACCCATGAGTTAGTGCAGCTACGGTACACTCGTTCCGGATGAGGCATCATGATGGTCACTCGACCGTTGGCAGCCGTTAATCCAGTAATACCACTAACAGAGCCGTTAGGATTGGCTGGGTAGCTTTCGGTGACTTGACCATAACCATCTACAAACCTAAGTGCCACCTTGTTCTCACAGGTTTGGCGCTGCTCCTCACTGGCAAATTCCGCATGACCTTCACCATGAGCAATGGCAATAGGCATGTGTGAACCAGCCATACCTTGTAGGAATATGGAGTCGTTTTCTTGCACTTGAACTAGCGCTGTTCGGCCTTCAAACTGCTCAGACTGATTACGCACAAAATGCGGCCAATGGTCACTACCAGGAATCAACTCATGTAAGTTAGATAACATCTGACAGCCATTACACACACCTAAGGCAAAGCTATCTTCACGCTGGAAGAAATTGCTAAACTCCTGCCTTGCAAGAGTGTTGAATAAAATAGACTTAGCCCAACCTTCTCCTGCACCTAGAACGTCTCCGTAAGAGAAGCCACCACAGGCAATCAAACCTTTAAATTCGCTCAGAGCACGACGCCCTTCTAAGATGTCACTCATGTGTACATCTACGCAATCAAAACCAGCCTTCACAAACGCTGCAGCCATTTCTATCTGACCGTTCACACCTTGCTCACGTAGTATGGCAACACGTGGCCGCTGGCCACTAGCGATTAGCTCTGCCGCAATGTCTTCATCACTGTTATACGTAAGTAATGAGTTAAGGCCTGGATTAGTAGCATCCAACAAAACATCGTATTCTTGTTGAGCACAGTCTGCGTTATCACGCATGGCCTGTAGACGATAACTAGTCTGAGCCCATACACGGTGCAATTGTGTTCTTGAATCTACTAATACTTCTTCGCCTTCTATAGTGAAGCGAATCTGGTCATCATCGTTAAGAGTGCCGATCACACGGCTTTGTTCTGCTAAACCGCATGAGCTTAGCTGACGTAATACTTCGGCACTGTGCTGGCTCTTCACTTGCAACACTACACCCAGCTCTTCGTTGAACAACCAAGACAATAAATCATCGGCATCGCTAATCATTTGCGCGCATTCAATATCAATACCCACATGCCCAGCTAAGGACATTTCCACTAAGGTGGTATACAAACCACCGTCGGAACGGTCATGGTAGGCTAATAAGAAACCATCTTCATTGAGGCCTTGAATAGCACTAAATAAGCCTAACAAATCTTCTGCGTCGTCTAAGTCTGGGGCGGTGTCACCTAACTGGCCAAACACCTGTGCCAAACATGAACCACCTAAGCGATTTTGTCCGTTACCTAAATCCACCAAAATGAGTGAAGTTTCGCCAGCATCAGTGACTAACTGAGGTGTAAGCGTTTTACGTACATCAGACACTGGCGCAAAGCCTGTAATAACCAAAGAAACCGGCGATGTCACACTTTTATCGGTATCTCCGTCTTTCCATACTGTACGCATAGACATGGAGTCTTTGCCTACTGGAATGGATATACCAAGTTCTGGACACAATTCCATGCCTACCGCTTTTACTGTGTCGTATAAGTTGGCATCTTCACCTGCGTAACCCGCTGGAGACATCCAGTTGGCAGAGAGGCGAATGTCACTTATCTGATCAATTAGAGCACACGCCATATTGGTAATGGTTTCACCAATAGCCATACGACCTGATGCTGGCCCATCAATTAAGGCCAGCGGTGTACGCTCACCCATCGCCATCGCTTCACCTTTGGTAGAATCCAAAGACGCAGTAGTTACTGCACAGTTGGCCACTGGCACTTGCCACGGGCCTACCATCTGTTCACGAGCTACCATACCAGTAATAGAACGATCACCAATAGTAATCAAAAAGCCTTTACTGGCTACAGTAGGCAAGCTCAATATACGCTTTGCGGCTTCAGCCAACTCTACGTTAGCAAGGTCTAGTGCTGGTAACTTCACTTCTTGACGCTTAACGTCTCGGTGCATTTTAGGTGGCTTGCCAAATAATACTGCCATAGGCAGATCAACAGGCTGCTCGTCAAAGTGGGTATCGCCTAAGGTTAAGTGGTGCTCTTGGGTAGCTTCACCAACAAGGGCATAAGGGCAACGTTCACGAGCGCAAAGGGCTTCAAAGGTAGCCATGTTTTCTGGAGGCACTGCCAATACATAACGCTCTTGAGCTTCGTTACACCAAATAGCAAGGGGCGACATGCCTAGCTCATCGTTATTGATATCACGGATATGAAACGCTCCACCACGGCCACCATCTTTAACTAGCTCTGGGAACGCATTAGATAAACCGCCTGCGCCCACGTCATGGATAAAGCTAATGGGGTTATGGTCACCCATCTGCCAACAACGGTCGATCACTTCCTGACAGCGGCGCTCTAGCTCTGGGTTGTCGCGCTGTACTGAGGCAAAGTCTAAGCTTTCAGCACTGGCGCCTGAATCCATAGAGGACGCAGCACCACCACCCAAACCAATCTGCATGGCTGGACCACCTAAACAAATTAATTTATCGCCTACACCTATTTCGCCTTTTTCTACATGGTCTGCACGAATATTACCCATGCCTCCTGCGATCATAATAGGCTTATGGTAACCACGAACCTCTGGCCCGTTTACGCCTGCCACTAAGGCTTCGTAGGTGCGGAAATAACCATTGATAGCAGGGCGTCCAAATTCATTGTTAAAAGACGCGCCACCAATAGGCCCTTCCAACATAATATCTAAGGCTGAAACAATGCGGGCTGGTTTGCCGTAATCCACTTCCCATGCTTGTTCAAAACCAGGGATACGTAGGTTTGATACACTGTACCCTGTAAGACCAGCTTTTGGCTTAGAACCTTTTCCTGTTGCGCCTTCGTCACGGATTTCGCCGCCAGAGCCCGTAGCTGCACCAGCAAATGGAGCGATGGCAGTAGGATGGTTGTGGGTTTCTACCTTCATCAATATATGAATATCTTCTTGATGGTAGGCGTATTCCTGAGCGTTTTCCAAGCCTTCTGGATTCGGGAAAAAACGACCTGCTTTATGACCTTTAATAACCGAAGCATTGTCTATATAGGCAGACAGTACACCGTCACCATTAAGTTCATTGGTATTCTTAATCATCTTAAACAATGACAAGCTTTGGTCTTCACCATCGATAGACCAGCTAGCATTAAATATTTTATGACGGCAATGTTCTGAGTTTGCCTGCGCAAACATCATCAATTCCACATCCGTTGGATTACGACCTAGCTCAACAAAGGCATCAACAAGGTAATCAATTTCATCATCAGCTAAGGCCATACCTAAATTGATATTGGCACTAACCAACGCTTCGCGACCACCATGTAAAACATCAACACGCTCTAAAGGAGCTGGCTGCATTTGTACAAATAAACCCTGCGCCTGATCAAGAGATGTTAAGGTTTGCTCTACCATGCGATCATGCAATATAGCAGCAGCTTGGGCGTATTCTTGCGACGACAAAGGTTTGGCCGCTGCTAGATAAAAAGCAGTGCCACGCTCTATACGCTTTACTTGCTGTAAACCACAGTTATGAGCAATGTCTGTAGCCTTGCTAGACCAAGGCGATATAGTACCTAAACGAGGAATAACCAACACTAGGTTATCACTCATTTCTTGTACCGCCACATTGGGGCCATAACGCAGTACTTTATTGAGCTTATCTGAATCTGCGTGAGTTAACTCACCATCCACCAACACAAAGTGCATAAACTCCGCGTATACAGCCTCAACACTAGGCAGCGCGTCTTGCAAACGAGATAGTAAGCGTTGGTTACGGAAGTCTGACAAGGCTGGT
>Ga0209192_10002063_pt1 | contig 14977 bp, 14 predicted proteins | sample ArcticOcean_MG_C_11_FD_187433 | JGI IMG/M metagenome (GOLD analysis project Ga0209192, IMG submission 187433) | Marine microbial communities from western Arctic Ocean - ArcticOcean_MG_CB2_154 (SPAdes) (version 2) | ecosystem: Environmental > Aquatic > Marine > Oceanic | place: Arctic Ocean... | reverse complement strand
CTACTATACCCCCTGAATCCAATTTGAATTGTTCAGAAGTCCAATTTTTAATTAATGGTACTGTTCGATTTAAATGTTTACTTAAATATTTAGCAACTGGCTCAAGTGAATCTTCTTTGGTAAAAAATCCTTCGTTTGGCCGACCTAAATGAGAAGTAACCATGACTTTAGCACCTTTTTTTATTGCATACAAAATAGTGGGGAGTGATGCTTGGATTCTATTTTCAGAGGATATTTTTCCAGATCGAATCGGGACATTTAGGTCGGCCCTTATCAAAACCTTTTTATTTTTTAGGTCAAAATCACTAATACGATTCATATTCAAAACAATTTATTTTGCATTCATCATTGCAACTGCAGTATCTAGCATGCGGTAGCTAAATCCCCATTCATTATCATACCAAGCAAATACTTTTACTAAACTTCCATCTCCACTTACTTTTGTGAGGGTTGAATCGAAGTAGCTTGAAGCTGTTGTGTGGTTAAAGTCGACTGATACTAATGGCTCTTCATTATAGACCAATATATCTTTAAGAACTCCTTGTGAGGCTTCCTGCATAATTCTATTGACTTCTTCTTTAGTTATTTTTATTGAAGGTGTAAATGTGAGGTCTACTAAAGAAACATTAGCAGTTGGGACACGAATAGCAATGCCATCTAATTTACCAATAAGTTCAGGAATTACTAACCCTATTGCGGCAGCAGCTCCAGTTTTGGATGGAATCATTGATGCAGCAGCAGATCTGGCACGTCGGATGTCAACATGCATATTATCTAATAGTGATTGGTCATTTGTGTATGAATGAATAGTGTTCATTAAGCCCGACTCAATTCCAATTTGATCTTGAATAACTTTAGCAATTGGTGCAAGTCCGTTTGTAGTACAGGATGCATTTGAAACCACCAAATCAGTAGTTTTTAAAATATTATGATTAACGCCATAAACAATTGTCGCATCAACATCTTTTTCGCCTGGCGCTGAAATTAATACTTTTTTAGCCCCCTGCTCTATATGAAAATAACTAGATGATTTTCCTCTAAAAGCCCCAGTACATTCTAAAACTACATCAATTTTATGGTCTTTCCAGGTTAACTCTTTGGAATTTTTGGTATTAAAGTATTTAATTTTATCGCCATTAATTATAAAATGGTCCTTAGTAGTTTTGACTTCACCCTCAAAACGACCATGAACAGTGTCATATTTTATAAGGTGTGCATGGCTTTTAATATCACCTCGACTACAATTAATAGCTACTATCTTAATATCTGTTCTTTTCGAATCGTATAATGCTCTTAATACCAACCTACCAATTCTTCCAAATCCAGATATTGCAATATTTATAGTCATTAAAATTTCCTCACAAGAAATTAAGGCACCTTAAAAGATGCCTTAATTAAATCAATATAATACTTTATTCCAAATACTAAACAATTGATTTTACTGTTTTAACAACATTTTCAACAGTAAATCCAAAATGCTTGAAAAGATCAGCACCAGGAGCAGATTCTCCATAAGTATTAATTCCTACAGATGCACCATCTAAACCAACATATTTTTTCCAAAAATCTGTGACGCCAGCTTCAATTGAGACTCTTTTTACGCCTGGAGTAAGAACGCTATCTTGATATTTTTCCTCTTGACGATCAAAAGCATGTGTACATGGCATTGAAACGACTCGAGCATTTACTCCAGTATCTTTGAGGGCTGCCTGTGAGTCCATAGCCAATCCTACTTCGGATCCTGTTGCAATTATTATAACGTCAGCAATGCCATCAGAATCCGACAAAACATAGCCCCCTTTTCGAATATCTGTTATTTGTGAATCTGTTCTAGGGATAAAACTTGTACCTTGTCGACTCAATACTAAACTAGTTGGATTTTCTAGGTTTTCGATAGCTGCTACCCACGCAGTTGAAACCTCTGTTGAGTCACATGGGCGCCATACTTCCATTCTTGGAATATAACGTAAGCTTGATGTTGTTTCTATTGGTTGATGCGTTGGGCCATCTTCGCCCTGACCAATTGAATCATGAGTTAGTACATAAACTACTCTTTGCTTCATTAGTGCGGCCATTCTCATACCGTTACGCATATAATCAGTAAATATGTGGAAAGTACCGCCAAAAGGTAAGACACCTCCATGAAGCGCCATCCCATTCATGATAGCAGCCATACCAAACTCACGTACACCATAAGAAATATAGTTTCCTGGCTCTTTACCACTAACATGTTTGAAGCTTGGGCAACTTGTTAAGTTTGAGCCTGTTAAATCTGCTGAACCTCCAATAAATTCTGGTAACAATTCAGCTAAAGATGTAATTGTATTTTGAGATGCTTTTCTAGTGGCCATTTTCTCAGCTTTTGAGTTTGCTTCCTTAATTAAGCTTTCTGAAAGTTTTTTCCAATTAGCTGGTAACTCATTCGCCATTCTTCTATTAAATTCAGAAGCTAAGTCTGGAAACTCTTTAGTATAAGCATCAAATCTAACATTCCATTCGTCTTCTTTAATCTGTCCTTTTTCTTTCTGATTCCAACCATCATAAACATCTTGCGGAATCACGAAAGGAGGGTGATCCCAACCAATTTCTTTTCTCACTAAAGCTACTTCATCATCGCCAAGAGCAGCGCCATGGCAATTATGTGTTCCTGACTTGTTTGGCGAACCTTTACCGATAACTGTTTTACAACAAATCATTGTAGGTTTATCTGTTATTTTTTTAGCTTCTTCAATGGCTTTTTCAACGGCATCAGGATCATGTCCATCTACATCTCTAATTGCATGCCACCCATATGATTCAAAGCGTTTTGCAGTATCATCGGTATACCAGCCCTCAATGTGTCCATCAATAGAGATACCATTGTCATCCCAGAAAGCAATTAATTTTCCTAACCCCCAAGTGCCAGCAAGAGCACATGCTTCGTGAGAAACGCCCTCCATCAAGCAGCCATCACCTAGAAAAACATAAGTGTGGTGATCAACTATATCGTGACCTGGTTTATTGAATTCATTTGCAAGAAGCTTTTCTGTCATTGCAAACCCTACTGCGTTACTGATACCTTGACCTAGAGGCCCGGTTGTTGTTTCAACGCCAGGTGCATAGCCATACTCAGGATGACCTGCGCACTTAGAATGCAACTGCCTAAATGTTTCAATTTCCTTCATAGGAAGATCATAGCCAGTTAAATGCAATAGTGAATAAATTAACATCGATCCATGGCCATTAGAAAGGATAAATCGATCACGATTAGCCCAATCAGGATTGGTTGGATTATGATTTAAATGGTGGTTCCAGAGAGCCTCGCCAATCTCAGCCATGCCCATAGGTGCACCTGGATGTCCAGAACTTGCTTTTTGAACTGCATCCATTGACAGCACTCGGATTGCATTTGCTAAATCTTGTCTTGTAGCCATTATTTAATCTCCCAATTTAAATTACTTTATTACAGCCAAACAGGCTTCTTTGTAATTATTCATTTTAATTTAGAATTATTCACTAAAGTAGCCATTCAATCAAGATTTCTGGCGTTTAATTCTAATTGACTTCTTTCCATTTTAATGAGCAGCCAATACTAGAAAATTGAGTTTCTGGTCCTATTTGTGTTTCAGATATTAATTTCATGGCCTCAAATAAATCTCTTTTATTATCGTCCGGAGGAGAATCAGCTCTCCCAGTTGAGTCGAATCGTCCACGATATTGCAATTCTAATAACCTATTGAATCCAAAAAAATCTGGAGTACAAATCGCATTATAAGATTTTGCAACTGATTGAGACTCGTCAAAAATATAAGGAAAAAAGAAGTTATGTGAAGTTGATAATTTCTTCATCTCTTCAAATGAGTCTTCAGGATAATTTATAGTATCATTACTCGAAATTGCAATTGAATTAATACCAATTTTTTTCAACTCTGAGAGATTGTTTAATAAACGTGGGAGTATCGCTTTAACATATGGGCAATGATTACAAATAAACATTACTAAAAGACCATTTTGGCCTTTAGCTGAATCGAGGGTGCAAAATTTATCGTCGACCCCTAGCAAATTAAATGGCTTAGCCTTCCAACCAAAATCACATAATGGTGTACTTAAACTAACCAATTTTTCTCTCCGTTCTGTATCATAAATATGAATTTAATAAACATAACTAAACTATGAATAGATTTTACCATTCAAAAAGTATAAATATTAATGAATTCATCGTTATGGATGATTTGGCTGCTCACCACGCTCTAAAAGTTTTGAGATTAAAGAAAAGTGATGAATTAATTTTGTTTAATGGGGATGGTTATGATTTTCAAGGTCAGATTATCAATATTGTCAAAAAGAAAGTTGAAGTTATGATCCACTCTAGGAGAATTGTTGGTAATGAGTCAGATTTAAAAGTAACGATTCTACAGACCCTCACATCTAACGAAAAAATGGATTTTATTATACAAAAAACTACAGAGCTAGGAATCAGTGAGATTCAGCCGATAGTATGTGAAAGAGGTATAGTAAAAATCAAAAATGATAAAATTGAAAAAAGACTTTTGCACTGGAAACAAGTTTCCATAAGTGCTTGCGAGCAATGTGGTCGCGCTAAAATACCAGTAATTAATAAGCCTGAGAATTTCACCACATATCTTGAAAAAATAATAATGTCAGATGAGAGTTTAAAAATTATTCTGAGCCCTACTGCAATAAAATCCCTTAATGAGGTTAGCTATAATACAGGTCAGGATATAAAAGTTTTAATTGGTCCGGAAGGTGGCTTCTCAAAAAAAGAGCTAGAATTAGCGACTAAAAAAAATTTTCTTCCCGTAAAAATAGGGCCTAGAATTTTACGTACTGAAACTGCACCCATATCTATCATGTCGATTCTGCAATATGAATACGGAGATATTGTTTAAATTACATTATTTTAGTTTATAATTATTAATATAATTAATATATATGTATAATTTACAAAATGAATCCAGGTCAAATTGTAAGAAAATTACGTAAAGATCAAGGAATGACTCTAGCAGTACTTGCTAAGCATACAAATTTAGATCCTGGCAATTTATCAAGAATTGAACGAGGTGATTTAAATATAAGCTTTAATTTGCTTGAGAAATTATCTTTAGTTCTTAATGTATCGCCAATAATCTTTTTCCGTAAAGATAATCCTCACAGAAGTCCTTCAACTGAATCCAACAGTTTTATAAAAAACTTTAGATTGTCTGCAAAGTTTATTAATCAATTTAATAACAAAACCTTTGTTATAGCTTTAGGTGGTGAAGTATTTGATGAAAAACAGTTTAAATCTATTGCCTTTGATATCAATCTACTGCACTCAATGAATATAAATATCATTTTAGTTCACGGAATTAGACCACAGATTGCTAACAAATTAAGGGCTGATGTAATGAAGTCTGAGTTAGTTAGAAATATTAGAGTTACGAAAAAAGAAATGTTAAGCGATATAATTGAGGTTAATGGCGCAATAAGAACAAACATTGAGGCTACTCTATCATCAGGTACATTCGATTCCCCAATGCTTAACAGCAATATTAAAATATCAAGTGGTAATTTTATTACAGCTAGACCCATAGGTGTTATTGATGGAATAGATATGGAATTTACAGGGCAAATTAGAAAAATAGATTCAAATGCAATAACTGATAAATTAATAAATAAAGAAATTGTAATAATATCTCCACTGGGCTATTCACCAATAGGGGATATATTTAATTTGTCTTACGAGCAAACAGCAGCGCACGTAGCGCATGCAGTTAGAGCTGAAAAATTAATTTATTATATAAATGCAGATGGAATTTTAAATATTCGGGGGGAATTAATTCCAGCATTAACAATTATAAAAGCTAAACACTTAATCGACAATATTGAAGACCCATTAAGGGCTCCATACATTTCTTATAATGACTTTAATATACTAAAAAGTAGTTTATATGCTGTTGAAAATAAAATTGAAAAAGTGCACTTAATAAATAGACATAATGACGGCTCAATAATTGAAGAAATATTTACAGATAGAGGATCAGGGACAATATTGACAGAATATTCACTTCATAATATACGGCCAGCAACGATAAAAGATATAGATCAGATTATAAATATTATTAAGCCATGGGGGGAAAAAGGAATCCTAATTGATAGAATAAATAAAGATATCGATAAAGATATCGATTCTTTTTTTGTTGTCGAATATGACCATAATATAATTGGTACAGTCGCTTTATATCCATACACGGACATGTTGGAAGTTGCATGCTTTGTTATTAACGATAAGTATCAAAATCTAGGCTATGGTAAGAAATTATTGAAATTCTGTGAACAAGCTGCAATGAAAAGGAATATTAATAACTTATTTATTCTTACTACCCAATCGGAGCATTGGTTTATTGAAAATAATTTCGTATTAGGAGATAAAGAAAATATGCCAGAAGAAAGGAAAAAAACTTATACTTCTGAACGAAACTCTAAATACTTTACCAAAAGGCTATAAAAATGACTCCAAATGAAAAATCAAAAGTTCTTAGCGAGGCCTTACCATATATTAAAAAATTTTTTGGTAAAACAATTGTAATTAAATTTGGAGGTAACGCAATGATTGATAAAAATCTAAAACATTCCTTCGCTAAAGACGTTGTCCTTCTCAAGTTAGTTGGGATGAATCCAGTAATTGTTCATGGTGGAGGTCCCCAAATAAATGAGTCATTAAATAAATTAGGGAAAAAACCAAAATTTGAACAAGGAATAAGAGTTACCGATGAAGAGACTATGAGAATAGTTGCAGATGTCTTAAAAAATATAAATAAACAAATAGTTACATTGATTAATGAGAATGGTGGTTCTGCTAAAAGCTTTAGCAATAAAGATACTTCAGGAATTATTAAAGCTAAAAAAATTCAAGTACAAAAAAAATCGGTTGACCTAGGTCATGTAGGGGAAATAGTGGGTATTGAATTATCTTTTATGAAGCAACTTCAGGAAAGTGAAATTATTCCAGTAATTGCACCAATTGGAATAGGTGCTGATAATAAAGTCTACAACATCAATGCGGATGTTGTAGCATCAAAATTTGCAGAGGTTTTAAAAGCTGAAAAATTAGTTTTAATGACGAATACCAAGGGTGTTTTAAGTAAAGAAAAAAAACTTATCCCAAGCCTACTACCAAATGAAATAAAAAAACTAATTGATGACGGAACAATTTCTGAAGGGATGCTGCCCAAAATAAATTCTGCAATTCATGCTGCAAAACATAAAGTAAACACTGTGCATATTATAGATGGAAGAGTCGAACATGCACTGTTATTAGAAATATTAACTGATCAAGGGGTAGGAACCCTTATTAAAGAGCAATAATTTGGAATCTACTTGGATTTTCGATCTTGATAACACCCTTCATGATGCAGAAAAAAAAATATTCCCAATAATTAATCAAAAAATTAATAACTATATTAGTGAAGAATTAAATATATCTTTTTCGGAAGCAGACACCATGAGACAAAAATATTGGAATGAATATGGTGCTACATTGGAAGGTTTAATTAAGCACCATGGCATTAATCCAACTGAATTTTTAGAAAATACACACACAATTATAGATTTTGAAGGACTAGTTTCCCCAATGAAAAACGTAGTTAAAGTGTTGTCTTCAATAAGTGAAAGAAAAATACTTTACACAAATGCGCCCAGAAATTATACGAATAGAGTAATAAAGGTTTGTCAGATTGAAGATTACTTTGATGGAATCTTTACAATTGAGGATTCAAATTTCAAACCAAAACCAAGTAATGAATCAATGAGAATTTTCCTAAATAAATTTAAAATAAAAAAAGCTTACTTCGTGGATGATGTAAAAGAAAATCTTGAAACAGCTAATCAATTTGGGATATCCACAATATGGCTAACAAATGAAGTCGGGTATCCATCTTATATTGATAAGAAAATATCAACACTAAGAGAGTTAATTACTTAGTAATTTTTTTTAGCGCAGAAAGTCTCTCCTGATATACAAACTCTTTAATTTCATCCCCAGATTTTGAAGAATCTAATTTACTTTTTAATTGATTTATTTCGTTAGAAAAAAGAAATATAAATTTATTAAGAGCTTCATTGGGTGGTGTCATTACTTTAAATGCTTTATAAAATAATGGAATTATATTCATAATCTCTGAAAGAATATTCGGGCGCCTAAAAAAATCGAGGCGATATAAGCAATCTAATTTATCTTCTGATTTTAATGCTATAAAATTTTTAAGATTAGGCTCTTCATTTTTTATATTATTAAAGATTTTAAGGTACAAACTCGATATTTTTAAGTACTTTAATAAATATTCTTGTTGTTTTATAAAATCTTTATCTGTCTTAGAGAAGTGTTTACCAAAGTGTGGGACTAATAGCAACATGATAATTTTAGATTCAGACGCCATTGATTTTGGGGCTTCCTTCATTGCCAAACCTATGCTTACAAAGTCTTGGCATAAATCTGGGTTAGGATTGAGCCCGGGTAAAACTTCATTGAGTGCACCACATTCACAAAGGTAATTAAGCATAATATCTGGGTTTTCACCATCCATTCCTTTTGTAATTTCTGTTACTACCCTTTCTACAGAAAGATTCCTTAGTTCACCACTTGACACCATCTTTTTCATTAAAGCTAGTGTTTCTGACTTAACTTTAAATTGTGAGTCTAGCGCTGCAAATCTAGCTACTCTCATAACTCTTAAAGGATCCTCGATAAAGGCATCACTAACATGTCGAATTATTTTATTCTTAATATCATCCTTGCCATTAAATGGGTCATAAATATTCCCATCTTCATCTTCAGCTATCGCATTAATCGTAATGTCCCTTCTCTTTAAATCTTCTTCAAGGGTTATATCAGGTGATGTATAGAATTTAAAACCATGGTAACCCTTACCAAATTTCCTCTCCGTTCTTGCAAGCGCATATTCCTCTTTAGTTTTAGGGTGTAAAAATACAGGGAAATCTTTTCCAATTGGCTTGTAACCTAATTTAACCATTTCTTCAGGGGTGCTGCCCACTACTAAATAATCTTTATCATTTACTGGAATACCTAATATTTTATCTCTAACAGCACCCCCAACTAGATAAATTTTCATAAATTAGTTTTTATTACAGTTAGTTAAATATTTAGATAATTCTTCCAAGGATGACTTAAAGCTATACGAGTCATTAATATTAACTGTGTTACTTATTTCCAATGATTTTAAATTATCAATTGTAATAATTTTTATTGGTGATAGCTGTAAAATTCGAACCATTAAATACGAAAAAGTTTTATTTAACCTTATAATAATATTTCTTCTTTTATAGGAAAGACTAATTAATTTAACAATCTCATAAAAAGTATACTTTTTTGGCCCGCCTAAATTAAAAATCTTTTTATATGTTTTTTTGTCTTCAATACTTTTAATAACTATATGTACTAAATCATTTACATAAATTGGTTGAAACTCTGCTTTTGGACATATCAAAAGTATTACCGGTAAAAATCGAACCATTTTTTTAAATAGATTAATAAATTTATCATTAGGCCCAAATACAATTGATGGCCTTAATATTGTCCAATTGTGCATCTTAAATTTATTTTGGATAATAAATTCACTTTTATATTTTGAAAGTAAATACTTACTTTGTGGACTTTTGTTAACTCCTAATGCACTTATATGAATTACTCTTTTTATATTCACTCTCAAAGCAGTGTCTATTAATTTATCTACAAAAAGTTCATGCGCAGTTGAAAACTTAACTTTACGAGTTTCATGAAGAATTCCAACCAAATTGATTATTACATCTGATCCGCTTAATGTAGTTGATAAGTCACTTTTTTTAGAAAATTCTATCAATACTAGTTTTGAGTTTTGTTTTATTCGACTTAGCTTTTTTATATTACGGGTAAACAATTGAATTTTAAATGGCATATTTGCTAACTGATTAATTAATTCAGTCCCAATAAATCCAGTCCCACCAAATATTGAAATAACTTTCATTAGTCTATAAATGTAAATATTTTAGTGCAATGCCGACTGGGACAAAAATTAATGCCGAATACATTGCATAGTTGAATACAGCTTTAGCCAGATATAAATATTTTTTATTTTTGGTTACAAAGTAACCTAAAATCACGACAATAAAGAAAATTAATAATACAATTCCAATAAATTTTAGAACTACGTTCATTGGGCTACTTCTAAATTTTTATTTCTAAAATTACCCTTATCTTTTACGTAATCACTAGCTAAGGAAGCAGTTTTTTCACTCCCAAGATCTAGATGCTCTATGGCCCATTTATTCTTTTCTTCTAGCATAAGTCTTAGTAATTTATTATTAAGCTCATGTCCTGATTTGTATGCAGTAAATTTACCAATAATAGGCATACCTATCATGTATAAATCACCGATTGCATCTAAAATTTTATGCCTAACAAATTCATCTATATATCTTAAGCCTTCATCATTTAAAATTTTATACTCATCTAAAACAATAGCGTTATCTAAGGACCCTCCGCGAGCTAAGCCATTCGATCTTAGATATTCTACTTCTTGCATGAATCCAAATGTCCTTGCCCTACTAATGTCATTTACATATGAATCTTTAAAAAAATCTATTACCACACGGTTATTTTCTTCTTTAAAAGCAGGGTGAGGAAAGTTGATTGTGAAGTCTACAAGAAACCCACTATATGGTTCAAATTTAGCAAATTTCTCGCCATCTTTAACCTCAATCATATCTTTAATCACAGCAAATTTTTTTAGCGCTGATTGGTCAAAAACTACTGCTGAATTTATTAGATAAACGAATGGTATAGAGCTCCCATCCATAATGGGTATTTCAGATCCACCAACTTCAATTAAAATATTATCTACACCAAGAGCGGATAAAGCGGACATTAGATGTTCAACTGTTGAGATCCTATGTTCATCTGCACCAATTGTAGAAGATAATCTAGTTTCCTTTACTGCTTGAGGGTTTATTTTTATTTCTATAGGAACCTTAATATCAGTTCTTTTAAAAATTATTCCTGTATTTTCTTTAGCTGGCTTTAAAACGACACGGACTTTTTGACCTGTATGAAGTCCAACGCCTAGTGCACTTACTTCGTTCTTTATTGATTTTTGATAAATCACTTACTTTTTCTTCTCATATAAGTTGGTATATCATATTCTTCTTCATCTGAAACTGCCATGCCCTCTAAACCAATACCATCCGAAGTATTAGGCTCAAATACACTCGGATTATCTACCATCTTATTTTCTATTGGATCTTGAGTATTACTATTAAAATCTTCTACCTCAGCATCTGGCTTGTAAACAAACTCAGTCATAATTTCATCATTACTTTGTTTTTGATCATTGCTTAAGTTTAATTTATCTTCATCCTTAAGGTAAGCAAGCCCAGTAGCAACCATAGTAACTCTAATGTTGTTACCCATTGAGTCGTCTATTACATTACCAACTATTACATGTGCATTATCTGCCGCATATTGATTAATTATACTCATTACCTCGTGGTACTCTTTCATTTTAAAGTCACTGCTTGCTGAAATATTAACCAGCATTCCTTTAGCATTATTTAGGTTAACATCTTCTAATAATGGACATGCAACTACTTGCTTTGTAGCAATAGCTGCCCTATCTGAACCTTCTGCAGTTCCTGAACCAATCATTGCCATACCCATCTCACTCATAACAGTTTTAACATCCGCAAAATCTACATTAATCAGTCCTGGATTATTTATAATCTCGACAATTCCTGACACCGCACTATATAAAACATCATTTGCAGCTCCAAATGCATCTACAAAAGTAACATCTGCTCCCAGAACTCCCATCAGTTTTTCATTTGGTATTGTTATAAGTGAATCAACATGGTTTACAAGTTCATCAATACCCTCGTTGGCAACCTGAACTCTTCTACCTTCAAAATTAAAGGGTTTTGTAACAACAGCGACAGTTAATATTCCTAATTCTTTGGCAATTTGAGCTATAACAGGTGTTGCACCTGTTCCTGTTCCACCACCCATTCCAGCTGCAATAAAAAGCATATCTGCGCCTTCGAGAGCCTCAATTATCTTATCTTTATCATCTAATGCAGCCTGCTTACCCTTATCTGGCCTGGCCCCAGCCCCTAGGCCCTGCGTTAATATTTCACCAATCTGAACAATAGTATTTGCTTGGCTTTTCTTTAATGATTGCAGATCGGTATTTGCGCAAATAAACTCGACCCCCATAACATTTTTTTCAATCATATAGTCGACAGCATTTCCGCCGCAGCCGCCTACGCCCATCACTTTAATAATGGCTTTTTGTTTTTTTCCTTCAACAACTTCAAACATAAATTATCCTGTATCGAATTAAAAATTTCCTGCAAACCATTCTTTTGCTCTTTTAAGAAAATGGGTAATAGAATTTCCTGATCCAGCTTTATTCATATTACTTTGCAGATCATTCTTGCCCATAATTAATAAGCCTACTCCAGTTGCATACCTCGGGTTTTCTACAACCTGTAAAAGTCCGTCAATATCTCTAGGTATTCCGATTCTAACAGGCATACCAAATATTTTCTCTCCTAACTCAACCATCCCTTTTAACATTGAAGAGCCACCGGTAATTACAATGCCTGAAGCAATAGTACTTCCCATTCGACTTCTATTTATTTCATTCTGGACTTTTTCAAAAAGCTCTTCAATTCTTGGCTCAATCACTTGAGCCAAGGCCTGCGTTGAAATTCTTTTTGGAGCTTGGCCATCTACAAGCGGTATTTCAATAATTTCATTTGTGGATGCTAAATTTGTCATCGCACATCCATAGGTTTCTTTGATGTCTCCAGCAGATTGAGTTGTAGTTCGAAAAGCACTAGCAATATCATTTGTTATTTGATCTCCAGCAACTGGAATCACTGCTGTATGTTGAAAAGCTCCATTCTTAATCACAGCAATATCGGTAGTCCCACCTCCTATATCCACTAAACATACGCCCAATTCTTTTTCATCTTCGGTCAATACAGCAGCACTTGATGCTAAAGGCTGAAAAACTAAATGTGTTACATCCAAACCACATCTTTTAATACATTTGATAATATTCATCCGCGCAGCAATAGACCCGGAAATAATATGGACTTTAACGTTAAGCTTCATACCGCTCATTTCCAATGGCTCTTTAATATCTTGTTGGTCATCAACAATATATTCTTGATCTAAAGTATGTAAAACTTCTTGATCAGTTGGAAGAGTTATTGCCTCAGCAGTCTCTCTTACTCGATCAATATCCATTTGTGTTACTTCTTCATCTTTAATTTTCACCATTCCATGAGAATTTAGACTTTTAATATGGCTTCCAGCAATACCAGTATATACCTCGGTTATTTTACAATCCGCCATTAATTCTGCTTCTTCAACAGCTCTCTGAATTGCTTGCATGGTATGCTCAATATTGATAACAACACCTTTTTTTAATCCTTTTGAAACATGCTGTCCTTTGCCAATAATTTTTAAGACTCCATCAGCTTGGAGCTCTGCAACAATCACAACAACTTTTGATGTTCCTATATCTAGGGCTGCAATCATATTGCTCTGATCTTTTTTACTTTTCAACAGTTCTGGCATGACATTATTCATAGACTAGTCTTTTTTTCTTTATTAGTTTTATATTTTTTTTCGTTTAATTTTTTTACTGCAAATCCGTCTTTATATCTTAAATCTACGTACTCGATCCTACTTTTCGATTTGGATAAAATAACTTGATAATTTTCTATTAGAATATTCAATCTTTTAACTATATTGCTATCATGTTCTTTGCCAAGAAAAAAACGCATATTATTATTTGTATAAATTTCCCAAGACAATCTGTTTGATAATGAAATTGTACCGATCTGCATTAATTCTTTCTCAAGAATTTTATTTATTTGTCGATATTTTACTGTCATTTCTTCAACAAATTCATCAGGACCCAAAAATAAAGGTAAATTATCATCATAGGCTGCATGGAAGATTTCGCCAAAAGTATTAACCAACCCGCGGTTTCCCCATCTAGCAATTGGTTTATGAGATTCAATCTCTACTATTAACCCTGATTTATTCCAGTCCCTTCTTATACTTACATCTCTTACCCAAGGTAACTTTTTAAAAGCTACCCGTGTTTCTTCAAGACTTAAACCAAAAAAATTTTTTCTTATAAATTTATTTTTAATTAAGTCGACCTGACTCTTATTTACATTTCCATATTCACCTTTTATTCCTATTTCATTTATAGGAAATTTTGCACTCGTCATCAATTGATAAAATAGAAATATTGAAATTATAAATATTAATAAATACACGGCAACTGTTGCATTTTTCAATAATCTTTGGCTCTTAATCATTTGACGTCTCTAATATCATGATCACTAAATCATCAAATTCAACTCCTGCATATTTTGCAGATAATGGTACTAAGCTATGATTTGTCATTCCAGGAACAGTATTTATTTCAATAATATAAACTTTTTTATTCTCATCGACTATAAAATCAACCCTACCCCATCCTTTACAATCAATTACTTCAAATGCATTTTTACATAATATATTGATATCGTCTAAATCATCCAAAGCTATATCAACTGGACATATAAACTTAGTATCATCCCTTAAGTATTTAGCCTCGTAATCATAAAAGTCTGTTTTTGTCCTGATCTCAATAATTGGATAAGGTCTATTCTGAATTATTGGGAGGGTATATTCTCGGCCAGAAATAAAAGATTCCACAATAACTATTTTATCAATTTTATAAGCTTTATCATATGCTTGAATAAAGTTTTTCTTGTTATCTACTTTTGCTATACCGATACTTGAGCCGGAGTTTGATGGCTTAATAAAGAAGGGAAGCCCCAAAAGCTCAGTTACTTTTTCATAGTCATCAATACTATCAATCTTAATAAAATCTGGAGTATTAATACCTTTCTCTTTCCAAATTGTTTTACTCTTAAATTT
>Ga0209192_10002060_pt1 | contig 14997 bp, 8 predicted proteins | sample ArcticOcean_MG_C_11_FD_187433 | JGI IMG/M metagenome (GOLD analysis project Ga0209192, IMG submission 187433) | Marine microbial communities from western Arctic Ocean - ArcticOcean_MG_CB2_154 (SPAdes) (version 2) | ecosystem: Environmental > Aquatic > Marine > Oceanic | place: Arctic Ocean... | reverse complement strand
CGATTTACCTCCGTCGTGAAGATAGAGTGATAATGCGAACCGAGCGTGGTCAAAAGATTATCGTAAAGAGGATCATTCCTGAAGATTGGCTTCCTTATCGTATCTTTGAACATGAAACGACACTTAATGATAATAAAAAGGAAATCTTTTTGTTTGACGATGTCTACCTCGGCCAGTTAACAAATGAACTTAGAAATAGTGTAAGCGAATAATGCAAGAGACTTTTAACCCAGGATATTGTACGATTGAATCTGCGGATTTAATTACGGCTGAAGGAGAGACAAAATCTCTCACTGGTTTAATTGGCCGCTTCGATCTTCAGCAAGCAATGTCATCATCGACTATTACTGGATCTATTGATGTGTTAGATGGTCTTGGTATATTAACATCACTACCTATACGAGCAGAAGAGAATTTAAAACTTAAACTTAAATCACATGACTTACAAACAGAACTATTTTTAGACTTACAAGTAATAGAAATAAGTAATGTAGAAATACAAAAAGAATCAGGTGATATGTACGCTTATACATTACACTTTATTACTAGGTCATCATGGAATGCATTAACTGAAAATGTTATAACCGCTTTCCGTCAAAAGCCTGCTTCTTATTGTGCCAAGCAAATATTCCAAAAGTACTTTGCTAAAAACCTTGATAAAAATAGAAAATTTAATATAGAAGAATCTGATGGAGAGATGAGAGTTATCATTCCTGATTACAATCCAATTCAGGCAATGAACTTCCTTTGTGCAAAAGCATTTACAAATAAGTCCAAATCGTCTACGTTCCGTTTCTTTGAAACAGTAGATGGTTATAATTGGGTTACTGATGAATGGTTATTAGAAAAAGCAAACGGAACTGAAAAGAAAAATTTAAAGTATTCTCCTATTGTAGATCGTAACCCATTACAAGGTCCAGTCATTATTGAAACACTTGAATCGTTTAGTACTTCGAATCATGTGAATACATTAAAAGATTTAAATAATGGTGCATATAAAAATTCAGTCATGGAAATTGATTTAACAACTCACAAGAAGCGTGATTTCTATTATGACTATTTGAAAAAGAAAGGAAAATATAAAGGAATGTCAGGTAAGGTTGGTGGAATCGCTGGCTTAAAACATTCCGAAAAGTTTATTAAAGAAACGTTCACTCGAGATAACTCGCCACAGAGTATAATCTATCGAGATTGGTCAGCCCCAGGGATTGAACAGAAGCCGGGTCAAGTACCTCGTGCAGAACAACATATGACAGAGATCATACAAAACAGATCGGCATATCATTATCATTTAAATGAGAACATGTGTACGGCAAATATTCGTGGTAGATTAGATATACGCCCAGGTGAAGTAGTTGATGTATCAATTTTAGAACCTAACGCACTGTTAGAAGCAACGCAGAATAAAAGGTTAAGTGGTTTATATTTAATATATGCAACTTCTCATAATATAGACGGCGATGATTTACGGACAGAACTTACAATGATTAAATTTGATTGGGAAACAGGTAAATGAACTCAGCAGATGGTTCAGGAATAGGACAACCGCAATTCTTTATAGGAGTTGTTGAGAATAACAAGGACGACTCTAGAGAAGGAAAGATACAGGTTCGTGCTTTTGGTATTCATGGTTCTCATTCCGATATTAAAACATTAGATCTACCTTGGGCAATTTGTGCTTCAGGTAACTATGACCCAAATAATCCACCACCCCCATTAAATTCATTTGTTTATGGAATGTTCTTAGATGGGCGAATGGCACAGCATCCATTAATACTTGGTTTAATCCCAGGTAAATATAATGAAGAGATGGATCCTATTCAAGATGGGTATGGTGTCATTGCAGAAAAGGATGGGGATTTATTAGGTGGAACATATGCACCTCGACAATTTAATGCAGGCGGCGGTCCTGATAAATTAGCAACAAGCGAAAAACTATTAGAAACTTATTTGTTAGCAATGGCTGCGAATAGAGTACACGATCAAAAGATTGCTGATACAGATGAGACATGGTCTGAACCACCTCCTGCCTACGCAGCAAAGTATCCATATAATAAAGTAATTAAAACTTCAAGACACAGTATTGAAATTGATGATTCTCCTGGTGCAGAAAGAATTATGATTCATCACAATGCAGGTTCTTATATTCAAATAGATGCAAAAGGATCTGTTACTGAAAGAGCCGAAGCAGATCGTTATGAAGTTAATATCGGAACGAAACATGAATCTTCAGGTCATAGTGTTGTAACTATTAACGGTAATGCTCATGTATACGTTAAAGGAAATAAGACAGAAGAAGTAGAAGGCGATTACAAATTACTAGTTCACGGCAATGCCGAGTTTGGTGTTGGTGGTCAAATGAATTTAAACGGTGGTGAACAAGTTCAGCTTCGTGGTGGTGATGTTAAGTTGGAAGCCAACGCAGGTATTATGACACTGTTAGGTAGAAAGGAAATACAAGTTGAATCAACGAATCAGATAAACTTTGTTTCTAAAAATATTAAAGCTACTGCATTAAATACTTACGATGTATTCTCAACGAAAGCAATTAAGTTATCTACTCCAGGTGATATACATAATACGGCTTCAAACATAATCAGTTTCGCAAGTGGCTTAATACCACCTACTCCTTTAACAGGAACTGCTGTACCAACACCAGGTTGGAGTTTAACAACGCCATTAATGAATATTGCTTCAGTGTCGACTTCTCATACAGGAGTATTTAATACAACTGCTCTTAACTCAGGTATTATTACTTCAAGCAGTGTTGTTAATTCTCCAGCCGTTGTCGCAACTACTGTGGCAGCAACTTCTGGTGACTTTAGTACTTTAGGTGCTCCACTTATGACGGCAACTGGTGCTGCATATAACGGTGGTTATCGTCCGCCAGTTGTAAGTGTATCAATACCAAGTGTTCCTGTATTATTACCTCCTGCTGTATCTGCGCCAATCGTTGCTCCTCTCCCGGGATTAACTTCAGGTTGGGCATATCCTACAGGTAATAGTCCTGTGTTTATTACTCAGGTATTAAATCCTGTGAATGCGTTTGCTGCAATTATTGCTGACTTCTTACCGATAGGAAATGGTGCATGGGGAATGACTCAAGCTAAGATGCCTGAGCCTCCCGGAAAATCAACTTCGATTATACCTAAAGGTTATTACGCAATGGGATATTCCGCAGGTGTTCTATCTCCGCTTGATGATTCCGCAACTAATTCTGATATAGGAGGATTATAATATGGTCGCTGCATGTCCAGATCCTAATGATCAGATCGCAAATAATAAATTAAACTTATCACCTATTAATGTTATAGATCCAAAAGGAAGATATACTCTTTCTCAAATTGATGCAGTAACAGAACAAGTTGCACAAAGTATTTTAAACGATGCCGAAACGAATCCTTTATCAAAAGCTATTAAATTATATGGTAATGATTTAAATCTATCAAGCAATTATTTAAATGGTTTACTTCGACAACGAATAGGCAGTCTTGATAGTTATCCTGACCTGAAAGGAAGATGGGAAAAGGGTAACATATCTCAACTTGAAACCGCTGACTTTATTCAGAAATATAATTATACTCCAACTGGGTGTATTAACGAAAACGATTATCAAAGATTAGCACGTAATTTAGATTCATATTATAAAAATGATTTCAGTACAAGTCTATTGGGTGGATTCTGTGATAGGTTCGATTCACTCTTTACTTCAATTGATGCATTCTTTGATTTAATTGATGAAGTGAATGCTGTTGTTGGACAGATATTAGATATTGCCGCAAAGATAAGATCATACGATGGTATAAAAGATATTACTGTCGCACAACTTGTACAAAAATTAATACGCGATATTAAGAAAAAGATTACAGATGTAATTAATGCAGTCTTTCAAGAAGTATCCGATATGATAGACAATTTTGACCCAGCAGGTATTACCGAAGGTTTTGAAACTTTTGTTGATGCAAAGGTTGTAAAAGGTATTATGACTGTTCGAGAACAAACTTGCGCATTCTTTACTGAAGAGAATAAGAAAGGTATTACAGATAAAGTTAGTGGTCTAATTGATTATGCAGTAAGTTTATTTGAAAGTCCTGGGATTGAAGAAATACAATACCTCATTGCTCGTATATGTGCACTTGCAGCCAACGTAGAAGCATTGGTAAGGGACATTAATAAACCACTTAATGATTATACCAATAGATACTCAACGATCGTAAACAGGCTTCAGACCATCTCGAGAATCAACGAATCTTCAGCAATACGTGCTGGCGCTATACGGTATTCTCCAACAACTAGGCGAGAGGTAATAAATAGATTGGAAGGCCAATGGACTGCTACGGGTGGAGATGTAATTACGAACACCGGCAACCCACCGCAAAACATTGCTCCTATTACCGCGGCAGACTATCGTGACTTGCCAAGATGCGGTAACGTATTTTCTGGTGCGGATACTGATATTGGTTTGGGTCCTGATGGATCAACTAACCACTTCGACGCAAAAGAAGGTGTTGGTATATATGGATATACAAGAGTAGATCTTGATGTTAAAGTATACCTCAAAAGATTAAGAGTATTAACAGGAAGTAAACTTATCATAACAAACGGTTGGGTAAGTAAAGCCTATAATACAAAACAAAAATGGGCTGAAGATAATTCCCATTTAAGTGGAATGGTTGTAGATATCAAAAAAGATATGGCAGACGTTCCAAAGTTTTTAGAAGATGCGTTTAAAGCAGGTTTTAAATACATTAAAGAATATGATGAATTCATTCATTTAGATTTAAGAGAAATATTATAAATGTCGATTGCAGAGTTTTTATCGCCGAAAAAGAAAAAGTCAAATCTTTACGCGGACTTCCATAAGGATCTTCGTGTTAGTCCTGTGTCGAAAGACATTGCAGTACAAAAAGATGAAACCGCAGTTAAAGATGCAATTAAGAATCTTATATTAACGGATCGTGGTGAAAGACCAATGCAACCATACCTGGGTGGTAATATTCGTGATATGTTATTTGAAAATTTAACTCCGGGAACACTCAAACTTATTAAAGATAGAGTAACATCTACAATTACAACATACGAACCGCGAGCAAGTTTAATAGACGTATATGTTTCAGGCGATTTGGATGCAGGATCTGTTGTGGTTAAAATTACTTTCTTCATTCGTAATGAACAACAACCAATTTCGTTAGATGTTATATTAAAAAGGAATAGATAGAGATGGCAAATCCAAAAACACCAATTACTGAATTAGACTTTGATGCGATCAAAGATCAGTTTAAGGTATATCTTCAAACGCAAACACAATTCAAGGATTATAACTTTGAAGGGTCAAACCTGTCTGCCTTACTTGATGTACTTGCATTTAATAGTTATAATAATAACTTCTATACGAACATGGCACTTAACGAAATGTTTCTTGACTCCGCCGTCCTCAAGAACTCGATTGTTTCTCATGCAAAAGAATTAAACTATATTCCAAGATCTCGTAAATCTGCTAAGGCTATCGTTGATATACTTATTACTGATACAACCTCTAATGAATCTACTATCACAATTCCACAATACTTTGCTTTGTCTGCTAACTATCAAGGTGAATCGTATAACTTTGTAACGAATGAATCATATACTGCAAGAAGAACTGAAGTAGGTAAATACGTAGCACAAAACGTTGAACTGTTTGAAGGTGAAATGTTAGTAAGTTTCCAAAAAGAAGGATTCATTGTTGATGCTGATGGCGTATTAAGAGTCTTCCTTACAAACAACGAAGTAGATACGGATTCAATTGTTGTCTTCGTTGATGCAGAAGCAACCGACGATCAGAATATATTCTCAAGGGCTAATACTATTTACGGTGTTAAGCCAACAGACAAAGTATTCTATCTTGAACCATATCTTGATGAAAAGTATTCTATTTACTTTGGCAAGAATCAATTTGGTTTACAGCCTGAAGAATATGAAGATGTAAGAGTACGTTATAGAATCTGTTCAGGAACCGAACCTAATGGAGCAAATACTTTTGGTAATGGGTTTATTGGCGAAAATGGAGTTGTATCGGCAACTGTTGTCCAAGCAGCCTCAGGTGGTCAAGAACGTGAATCAATGGAATCTATTCGATACTTTGCTCCTAAATCATTACAAGTACAAGAACGAGCAGTAACTACAAAGGATTACGAAGTACTATTACAACAAGCATTCCCTGAGATTACGGCAGTCTCTGCTTATGGCGGTGAACAATTAGATCCACCTCAATTTGGTCGAGTTGCTATTTCAGTATTCCTTAATGATAATACAAGAATTATATCCTCTACTTTATCCAATTCATATCTTGGTTATTTAAAAGAAAGAGCACCATTAGGAATTGAACCAATATTTAAACAAACAGAATTCGTTTATGCCGATATGACTGTAAGCGTTAATTACAGTAAAAAGAATACAGAGAAATCAGCATCGGATATTGAAGCACTTGTAAGAGCTGCAATTCAAAAATATTCTGATGATAATCTCGAAGCGTTTGATAGGACTTTAAGATCATCTAAACTTTCAGCAATTGTTGACGCATTGGATAGTGGTATATTAAGTAATGAAATTAGTGCTGTTCCTATTATTGAATATTCACCACCTCTTAACTTTAATACGAACCCAACATTTAGATTCGAGACAAGTTTAGTACGTCCTTATAATTATCAAGCAGTAAACGGTTTTGCGAATTTTAAACCTGCGGTTAAATCTTCTCCGTTCGATATTGATGGATCTTGTGTATTCTTCCAAGACGATGGTAATGGAAACATTATGATTATAACGGATGATGTAGTTAATCCACAAATTATTAATCCTACTGCAGGTACTGTAGATTATACTAAAGGCGAAGTTAAGTTAACAAACTTTAAAGTAGAAGCATTTACTGGTTCAGCAATTAAAGTAACCGCAAAAACAATTGATAACGACATTAAATCTCCGCAAGGTAGAGTGTTTATATTAAGAGACACTGATGTTAAGATTGTAATGGAACTTGAAGAAAGATCAAAGTCATCAGTTAGTTCAGCAGGTACAACCTCGTCATATTAATAAGAGAAGAGAATTATGCCTCAGGGTGAAATAGAAAAAAACATATCGCTTTTTGTCAAGCGGCAATTCCCGGCTATTTACAGGGAAGATGGACCTGAGCTTGTTCAATTAGTCGAGGACTATTATAAGTTCTCAGAGACTCAAGAGAATCAGCACATATATCAATCAAGACGGTTATTTGAAACGCGCGATATTGATACTACTTTAGAGAGTATGATTATTCTCTTTAAGAAAAAGTTCCTTGCTGATCTTCCGCTTAAAGCAGATCTTATTAAATTTATTATTAAAAATATACTTGACTTGTATCGTGCAAAAGGTACGGCTCGAGGTATTGAGTTATTCTTTGCTATATTCTATCAAGAGTTCGATATTGAAATATCATATCCTGCCGCAAAGATGCAAAAGATTTCAGATTCAGAATGGAAGCAAGGCGTTTACTTACAAATGTTTCCAAACAATAATGTATTCACATCAAACGATGGAAAGAAATACGGATACATCGATTTATTATCACGTAATATTGAAGGTGCTGTCACAAAAGCAAAAGCGTCGGTTCGTTCAGTTAACTTCTTTATTCTAAACGGTGTTAAAACTCCTATCATATATCTTGATGGTATTCAAGGTACGTTTAAAAAATACGAAGATATTCTATGTAACGTTGGGGGTGAAGTTGTTTCATTCGGTAAAACTAACGGTTCTCTATCTGCCTTTACTATTGATCCGGACGAGCCAAAAGCAAAGACAGGAAAATCAATTGGTGACATATTTGATGTTTTGCAGAAAGACGGATATGCAGGTAAAGCAATTGTTACTAAAGTTACAAATGAAGCAAGTGGCGAGATCAAATATAAATTAGAAGACGGCGGTTATGGTTATACTATTGAGAATACCAGATTAATTGTTTCTGACCAATCCATTATTTTGGATAATGGTGAAGACGGTTATAATCAAGCATTTATAATTGGTGAAACAATTTCAGATCAGTTTGGTAATACAGGTACAATTGTAGGTCAGAACGAAAGCGTTATTGGTTTCAAAATGGTCGCTACTCAAGTGATGCAAAACAATACGACCGTTACAACTAATAGGCCAAATATTCTCGTTGGGAACCCGCCTGTATCTACTCCTGTACCGCAACTAACAATTAATTTAGCACTCGCCGAAAATCAATTAACCCAAATCAACAGCTCTTCACCAGGTGATCAGTATGCAGATACATTGGACATTAACGATGTTAAGGTTACTTCTTTATCGGATACATCTGTTGCTTCTGTTATTACAGATCCAATTGCTCCTTATTTAAGTATAACATTAAACGCAGCAGATTATGGCGCAGTAACTCCAATGTCAGGAACGGCATCGCCTGTTCTTATAACGACGCCATTAAATCTAGCCTTTAATATTCAAGATTTAACAATTGGTCGCATTACTGCGTTTTCAAATGTTAATCCAGGTGCTGATTATGTGAACGATGTATTTGCCCTGCCACAAGATTCATTAATTAAAAATCTTGACCGTAAGAATCAAATTGTAAACTTTGTTGACGCAGGCGATGCAGGCAGTTTCTCAATAGGAGATCGAATACAAGGTATTGATTCTTCAGTCATTGGTGTGATTCAAGACATTGCTCAATCAGATGGATATATTAAAGTTGTACCATTTAATTACAGTGGGTTCAACAGTACAGAAAATATACGATTAGTTAATTCGCCAACAAGTGAGTTTATTACTTCAGTTATTGAAAATGATTATCTCGATGGAAAAAGGTTTGGTGATAATGCAATCATGCAATCAACGACAGAGTTTGCAGTCGGTAAAGTCAAAGAAGTTAGTATTCTTAATTCAGGATTTGGATATGTTGGTTACGATTTAGCCTTACTAGGCAATGTTGAGAACTTTAACTTTGCTACAGGTAAAGGCGAATTAAGAGATGAAGATGGTATCATTCAAGCATCAGGATTTATAGAAGCAGATACACAAGGTACTACTAGTGGATATTGGGCAGGACAGAATTCGCACCTAAGCGGTTGGAAACAAAATGGTGTAACACAAACCACAACGAATCTTCCTTCGGATATTATGGCTTTAGTGATTCTCAGGATTGTCGCCGGAGCTAATCCAGTTGATACTTTTCCTGCGCTGAATGGCTCAGTTGAAAGTTGGTTGAGTAGTATTGCTTCTGATGGATTCGCAATATATGATTTAAGCAAGCAAGGTTTAGCAATCTCCTCAGCCACTTCTATATGGATGACACAGTTAAGAAGTGGAACTGCAGCCGCATCAATTACAGAAAGATGGAATAATATTGTCGTCCCATCGATGAAACAGCAATTCTGGTATAATGATCAAGAACTTGTTGTATGGGAATTAGATAAAACGATTAACGTATACGATCAAGAATATGTTGACTCAGGAATGAGAATACAGGATAGTGATTTCTATCAAGAGTATTCGTATCAGATTAAATCTTCATTACCTTTACAAGAATATGAAAAGTTATTAAAAGAAAATGTTCACCTCGCTGGTTCAAAACTATTTGGCGACTTTATATTTAAAGCTTATGTAGGTGGAACAATTAAACAACGGTTCCTCAGAAGATTCAACGACCAAGGTATAGGATCTCCATTCGATATTGCGGACATTGAAAATCTAAGAGCTTCTATTACTAACTTTACTGCGGACAGTACATTTGTTGCTGCTGACCATATACCTGGAGGAACTGGCGGATTGACAATGGTTGAAGCTTCAGCCGGTGATTTAACTATCACGAAGCAATGGGAGCAAGGATTCCATGATTATGAAGTTACTGTTGGAATGCCAACTACAGGAACAGCTCCTTACCCAGTCGCGATTCTATTACATGGTAGCGGTGGTACAGGCGCCGCAATGGTTGAAGATTGGAAAGACGATTTAACTGGACATATATTAATTGGTATTCAAGGATTTACTAATACATGGAACGTTTCAATGGAAATCAGTAACGGTCCTGATATTCAAATGCTTACTGAAATGCTCGCCAAGTTAAAACTATATAATAATGTTGATCCAGAGAAGCTTCGTATTCTTGGTGTTTCTAACGGTGGTGCACTTGCATTAAGAGCAGCAATTGAAATAAGAGATCTGAGTGTTGACGTGGTTGCTTGTTTAATATCACAAACGAATAGAGATCAATATAGAGATAGCAGATTCTGGTATCCTTCTAACGAATTTGAAACAGGTGATTCTTATCCTAATGATGGATACGATCAGTTTAGAAATCCAATACCTCAAAGAAAGATACTACAAATGAACGGTATGGTTGATTATGTTGTTCCTTATGTTGGGGGTGGATCTAATAGTATAGCAAACAGTCCAACATTCTTAAGCGCTAATGATTCTTCGTTTAGATTCGCACAAGCAACAGGATATACTGGGTCACAATTAACAGGCGGATATGTATATGGAACCGCAAGTAGAATAAGTCCATACGGTAATGTAGTATGGTTACGAGATAATGTAGCACACGTAGTATCCCCGGATATGAGAAGATTGGTAACGAAATACTTCGAAAGTAACTTCGACACGAATTATTAACAATAAATATTTAATTAAAGATAAATTAGGAAAGAAACGCTATGGCCAAGCAAATAATTAATATCGGAGCATCTGCTAATGACGGGACAGGTGATCCGTTACGTAATGCTTTTGATAAAGCAAATGATAACTTTACGGAAGTATACCTAGCACTGGGTAATGCAAATAATCCAATAGATTTATTTGACAACAACGGTGCTTTAGATTTATTGGGTAAACCAAATAAAGTATCATTCTTATATGATACTAAAGCATTAGTTGATGCAGTGTCGCCTTCGACTTATCATGGTGCTATTGCACACGCACACGATACTGGAACTTTGTATTATGCACACGGTTCATGGAGAGGATTACTAACTGATAACTCAGCAGGAGACGTATTAAATTACGTTGATCCACTTAATACGTTTGTATATTCGGCCAATATATTAAATAGTGAAGTTGATGGATACGTTCTCGGAACAAGTGCAAACGGTTCTTACAGTTGGGTTGAAGGTGGCTCAGGTAGTAGTAGTTCATATACTGACGCTAATGTGGATACTCATTTAAATACAAGCACAGGATCAAGCGGTGAAGTACTGAGTTGGGATGGTTCGGATTATAATTGGATTGCTCAACCCGCAGATCAAAATACTTTCACAAGAGTTACTGTCGGTGGAGTTAATGTTGACGCAGGTACTGCAACTGATGCATTTTCGATCGTCGCAGGTACTAATGTAACACTCGCGGCAGACGCATCAGCAAAAACTATTACAATTAATAGTTCAGGTGGTGGCGGTGGTGGCGGTACTGATCTTAACAGTTTAAGTTCTGGTGTTATAAATCAGGTAACCGATAGTATTGCATTTATTGACGCCGATGATTCAGGAGCAAGTAAGAAAGAAACTATTGCTGATTTTGTTTCGGCAATTACAGGTTCTGGAATTACTGCTTCTAATGGTGTACTGTCTGCTGATTATAATAACGCAGCAGTTGATACTCATTTAAATGTTAGTACTGCTTCAACTAACGAAGTATTGAGTTGGGATGGATCTGATTTTGATTGGGTCGCACAATCAGGTGGTGGTTCTTCAACCTTCGCTGCATTAACTGAAATTGCTCTTGCTGATTTAGATGTACATGATATTGCAGTTCCTGCTACGTCAGTTCATGTAATGACACCTAATGGTTCATCTGCATATCGTTCTGATATTCATGGGACAACTGATAATCCATCGCTATATGTTAATGCAGGCGAAACAATCGCATTTGATTTAACAGGTGTTACTGCTTCTCATCCGTTTGAAATTCGTTCAGACGCAAGTACTGCATACGGTACAGGTCTTATCCATATTGCTGCTGACGGTACAAGAACAACTGGTTCAAGTGCTCAAGGAAAAACAAGTGGTACATTATATTGGAAAGTTCCAGGATCTATAAGTGGTACATATAAGTATATTTGTACTTCCCACGCATCGATGATTGGCGATATTGTAATTGCCGATCCTTCTGCAGGTGGTGCAGGTGCATCAAGAGTATCGGAAGCAGAAACTACATCTTCTATTATTAACGGAGCATCAAGTAGTGTTACATATTCTACTTTAGGCAAATCATTCGCATTACAAAAAGTTACCGTAGATAAGCAATGTTGGGTAAGAATATATTCTGATACAACAGCAAGAACAGCAGATGCAAGTAGAACGCAAGGAACAGACCCAGCAGATGGATCAGGTGTTATTGCTGAATTTATTTCAACAGGTGCAGGTAGTACTGAATTTAAAATTACGCCATCTATTATAGGTTGGCTTGATGATTCAGAAACAGAAGTTCCTGTAGCAATACAAAATAACTCAGGATCTACAGGTACAGTAACAGTTACAATCGCAGCACTTAAACTAGAGAGCTAATAAATGTCTAAGAAACTTTACAACATCGTTATGCTGCCAGGAGTTCTGGAAACAGATCTATTGGAAAACGAAGCATCAGGTATGGAGTTATTTCTCAACCCAGATCTATTTGATGGTTTGATTGTCATGATGTTAACTGCAGAAGAGGCAGAAGTAATTGTAGCAAGCGGTAAAGTTAAAGAATGTTTACCAGAAAGACAAGCAGTAGAAACGGCATATCCAATAACCACCCCCAGATACCAAGCTAGTGGTGCTACTTTTAGAACAAGAACATATCCGCCAACGTCTGGTAATGGTAAAAATTATACTGGAATGAATATGTTTTTCACCAGTGAATTTGATCCTGCGTCAGGGTTTGCTGGGTCTTCGGCAGGTTACTTCGGTGATTTCAATTTTGACGACGCAGTTAAAACTAACTTTGCTGGTGACTATGTTGATATCGTCGCAGTTGAAGCAGGCAGTTCGGCCACTTCAAACGCAGGTCATGAAGATCATCCGGATTTTGAAGAATTTGATTCTAACAATACTAAATTCATTCCGATGGATTGGTCAGACATAAGCAGTGCAATGTCTTCAAATCAGAATAACCAAGTAACAAATGGAAGTACTAATTGGTTTTCTGATCATGCAATTGGTGTACTTAGTGCAGCAGGTGGTAAGTATTGTGGTTGGGGTAAAAAATCAACATTAAGAGTAATATATTTAGACGCGGGTGCTACTGCTGCTTACTATGCAGTTTTATCATGGCATATATCAAAAGCCGTTAACCCAGTAACAGGAGTTCGTAATGCAACTGTAGTCACAGGAGCATGGGGATATAGCGGAGTTGAACACGAAAGATTTTATCGTTGTGATCATATTCAATCATTAGATGTATTTAATAAAGACACTGGTGTTAACACAGTTATTAATCGTCCTGGTTCTGATTGGGGCGATGACTTAACGCCATTTACGGATAACCTATTTGTACCGAGAGTTATTGAAGACCCAGGTAGTAATGTAAAAGATTGGTATATATCGGTTCCTGACCAAACGAGAGCTTCTTTCTTTGATACTGTTATGAGTCAATATAATAGTTATAATGGAATATATCATTTTAAGAGTGCAGGTAATAATGCACATGTTGCAGTTAACCCAGACGATCCAAGATGGGATAATAAAATCATTGTAGGCACTGGTGCCGATGGCGTAATTAATACATTAGATAGTCAAGGTAGAAATCAGTTCACAACGAATGTTGTAAATACTGCGCAATCTTTTTATATTTTGAGATCTGAAATAGACGGTGGCGATAATCAGTTTACAATTGGTGCATGCCAACAAGATGACACAAATAGATTAATGGATGATTATAGTAATCGTGGACCGCAGATTGACTTTACTGCTTATGGCGCATATACTTGGACCTCAAATCCAGTTTCTACTTATTTAGATGGAGATTGGGGATACTTTAGTGGAACAAGTTGTGCTGCACCAGTTGCCGCAGGTTGTGCCACCGTATTCTTAGATTGGTATTATACTCAAAGAGGAGTATATCCAAGCATAGCACAACTAAAAGCATTAATGATTAAACACGCAAAAGCAAATTTAATTGGAGAAGATTTAATTGACTTTTCTAATACGCCAACCGCTGGCGATATAGCATCTACTAAATTATATTCCTCAAGCGATGTTAATTCAATTAAAGATAATGATTACCAAAATGGTGGTGCAGATTTAACAGAATTATATGGAACACCACCATTAAGAGTACATATACCTTGGGGTATAAGAATGGGAAGCGGCAAGTACATAGCCGGTGGTTCAGAACAAACAGCGAATGGAAGGCGTCCTGAAAGTGGCAGAACATGGCCTCGACAGAAGAATGCATTCAGTGTCTAGGTTGTTCGTAATAAATAAACTAAAATATAGAGTGAAAGTGGAACAATGCCTGAAATCTTAACTAACAATTTTAATCAAGACGTAAATAAGTTATTCATTGCTGATGCAAAGGCAAATGAAGACTATTATATGTTTGTGTCTAGTATCGGTGGATTAACTCCAGTTGATTCGGCTTCTTCACAAAACGAATTTTTGGAAAAATCTTTATTTGCGAAAAAGATAAATCAGAAAGACATCAACTTCATGATTAAGTATTACCCTTGGCAAAGAGGTGTAGTATATGAAGAGTATGATGATGTTACCGATCTAGATCAAACAAAATTTTATGCTGTTGTCGGTCCTAACGACAATGACACTGGCGATTATAGAATCTATAAATGCTTAAATAATAATGAAAGAGGTTCTGCTGAGTCTCCACCAACGTTTGATGCTGCTAACTTAAATCAAATTTATGAAACTGCTGATGGTTACGTATGGAAATATATGTATCGTCTCACTACATTACAATTTGAAGGATGGAACGCATTAGGTTATATTCCAATTGATCCTACAACTGTTGTTGAGCCTGCTGAGGTACGTGGCGGTGGTA
>Ga0209192_10002059_pt1 | contig 14999 bp, 17 predicted proteins | sample ArcticOcean_MG_C_11_FD_187433 | JGI IMG/M metagenome (GOLD analysis project Ga0209192, IMG submission 187433) | Marine microbial communities from western Arctic Ocean - ArcticOcean_MG_CB2_154 (SPAdes) (version 2) | ecosystem: Environmental > Aquatic > Marine > Oceanic | place: Arctic Ocean... | reverse complement strand
TTTAAATTTACTGAAACTACAATCCCTTTTTCTGATAGCTCAATCTATATTTTTACAGATGGTATAACTGAGATTAAAGATCCCAATGGAGAAGTTTTAGGTGCAGAAGGATTTAGAGATTATATAAAAAAATACCAAAGTACTCCCAATAATCAAAGATTAAAAAAAATCATAGATAGCATTATTAGTTCTGGTAAAATACAAAAAGACGATTTAACAATTGTTGTAATCGATAGTAAATAACCTTACTTGGTTACTTGACAGTCAATCTCATCTAAAGTTTCAAAAAAAATTTCATTTAATGAAGTAGAGTGCATTGTTTCACAATTTTTAACATTTTCATTTAATGAGCTAAAAGCATGTTCAGCAATACTTTTGCCTGAACTTCTTTTAATACCATGATTAACTCCCTGAGAAATAACCGCTTTTTGGATACCCCCTGTTGCGGCAACACTAATAACTGGCCCCAGCATTGCAGCACTTTGAATGCAACCTGTTAAAAATATGAATGAAAATAAAATTAATAAAACACGAATCATTAATTCTTTATAAAATATTATAGATTTTTATATACAGAAATTAATGATTTATTCAATTTACAGTTGTTGTTTTAGTCATCACTTACCTATGCCAATTATAGTTAAATCATCATCAAGAATTTCGTTATCTTCTTTAATGCCACTTTCATTTGAATTCATTTTTAAACTCTTTAATCTTATATCTTCTGTGGCATTTTCTAGCTCTTTTTGTAATGAAGAATTTTGATGTTTTAATATTAATTTTTTAACCCCATCTATTCCAATTTCATTTTTATTTTCATCCAGACACTCTGAAAAACCATCAGTAAAACAATAAATTCTTCCTTTATTTAATGAAAATTTTTCTAACTTATATGCACTCTCATCCTTATGTTTAACAACTGCAAGTGGCATTGAGTTTGAGGTGTACTCTTTAAATTGATTATTGTTAATTACTAAAGCTGGTTGATGCCCAGCGTTAGCTAATTCAACTATATCAGTCTTAAGATTATATCTGCCGACAATTGATGTAACAAAAACTCCAGCCGGATTACTTTCTTTTAATTCATTATTCATTTCAAATAAAATTTCATTTGGTTGATATTTTTGTCTGGCAAAAATTTTAAATAAAGTAATTGCTTTAGCCATAACTAGACCAGCACTAACACCTTTTCCTGATACATCAGAAAGAGTGAAATACACCTCATCATCATGAAGATAGAAATCATAAAAATCTCCAGAAATTTCCCTTGCAGGGATATTCAGTCCATATATTGGATAATTAGTTATATCCCTATTAGGCATCAATTGTTTTTGAACATCCATTGCTAGTTTTATTTCCTGTGAAACTCTATTTTTCCATTTATTTTTCTGTTTTTCTGTTTCTTCTAACCTGTTCATTAAAACATTATATTGTGTGCCAATAATTCCACTGTCAGTAAAGGGATCTTGTGGAGCTCTCATTGAATAATCTTGAGATTTAGCCTGTCTAGTTAAAACCTCTAATAATTCATGCGTATCTGTTGAAGCATTGTGCTCTGAAATATTTAAACCTAACTCTTCCTCTATTTTTCCAACTCGTAAAGGATAAAAATAATTTATTGCTTTAAATATTATAAATGAGCCAAAGAAACAAAAGCTACCTATGCTTAAAATACCAATAAGTTGTATTATTAATTGTTCTACTCTTGATTTCTCTACCCCCATTAAATCTAGGTTTGCAAAAATTGCGACTGCTAAAGTCCCCCATATACCTGAAGCTAGATGAACTGGAATTGCACTTACAACATCATCAATCTTTAATTTTTCTAATAATAAAATAGTTGAACCTGAAATTATTCCACCAATGCTGCCAATTAAGATTGCATCAGCAGGATCTACATAAGCACAAGATGCAGTAATTGATACTAACCCTGCAAGTGGGCCAGTTATCATAAATAAAGGCTCTGGTTTTTTTAGAACTATTATTCCTAATGTACTGGAACAAATTAAGCCGAAAGATGCTGATAAAAAAGTGTTAATTAAAATTAAGGGAATCTTTAAATCCATTGCACCATTAGCCCCACCATTAAAACCAAACCAGCCAAACCATAAAATTAACGCTCCTAATGCTGCCATTGGAGTGTTGCTTCCCTGAAAAGAACTTTTTTTCTTTTCTTTTCTAAATCTACCAGTCCTACTTCCTATAATTAATAAAACTGATAGAGCAGTCCATCCTCCTACAGAATGAACAACTGAAGCTCCAGCAAAGTCGAGATAACCTAATTTTCCAAGCCAACCAAATTTTTCTGCAGGATTTTCAAAATTAAATGCCCATGCCCAATGTCCTACAATTGGATATAAAAAACCAGATGTTACAAATGTAATAATAACATAAGAAAAAAATTTCAATCTTTCTGCCACAGCTCCTGAAACAATTGTTGCAGCAGTTGCAACAAACATAGCCTGAAAAACAAAGTAAGTTTGGTAACCTGCAACTTTGGTTGTAAAAAAATAAAATTTATTGCCAAATATTCCTGACACACTGGTGCCGTACATTAAGGCAAATCCAAATGCCCAGAAGGTAACCACTGCAATACCGAAATCTGTTACATTTTTTAACGCAACATTAATGCTGTTCTTATTTCTTGATAGCCCAGACTCTAAACACATAAAGCCAGCCTGCATTAGAAAAACTAGGATGGCACAGATTAATAACCAAAAAGTATCTAGGTTAGCTTGGAGTATTGCATCTAAACGATACTCGAGTGCTTTTAATGTACTTTTTGTAGGTAGCTGTTCAATTTTTGACTGAAGCTCATTAATTAATATTTGAGTCTCTACTCCAATCATAAGCTTTTAAAATATACTACTAATCTACTAGTTTTCTAGCTTCACCAGCATCAGTAATAAACTTCTCAGCTTTAACGACTTTAACTACCTCAAAGCCTGTACCTAAAATTGCTTTTTTAAATTCCTCAAGAGATAAGTTAGACTGGTCTTCAAATGCTGAAACAGCAACTCCTTCTGGCCAAGAAACTTTGACGTGTGCTGTAGGGCTTACTTTAATTAGCTCCATAGTTACCATGTTCTGACATTTAATACACATCATACCATTTACTTGCCCCACCATAGTCTCTGCAGCAATAGAAATGCTTGAAACACAAAGTGCTGCTATCATTATAACTAAATTTCTTATTTTTTTCATAAAACTCCTTTATTTGTTGGACAATTTATCTAACCTTAAATCTAGATAGATATCAAGCATGGCGTGTTCATTATGGGTAAATCTATGTGAGTATTAAAGGTTTATTTGCTTTAATTGAAGTATTTTAAGTTTTACTTTGATTGAAGTACTTTAAGTTTTTCTAGAATCTTGGTCTTTATCAATATCTTTTTTTTTCCAGATAAATAAAAAGATGTAAGGGGCCGTAGCAGGCACTATTCCAAACCAAAACCACTCATCCCATTTAAATTTTTTAACTAATGCGATGTCATTTAAGCCGTTAAGCCAAGTTAAAAATCCAATAAATATAATCCAACCTATGCTTGCAGATAAAAAAATTTTCTCTTTTTGTGTTCTTTCTCTTTTTAGTAAATCGGTTATTAACTCAATTTTAATTTTCATTTATGGTTAGCAACCAGTTCTAGTAAACGTTCCATGAGCCGTCATGGTTATTTGACATGTTCCATTTTTTTCTCTTGCTTTGATCATGTAATTACTAGTGTGTGAATAAATACACATTTCATATCTTAGATCTGCACTTATTGCATCAGCACCACCTAATAAATTGGTTTCTATAGCCGTTGATGTATTTGAAGTTGGAGAACAATTTGAACCTGTTGCAGAATAGTAAGAACCATTACCAGAATAATATTCTGTTTGGCCTAAACTTAATTGCTGCATAATATTTTCTACAGCTTTTCTTTCGGATGACTTAACATATCCACTGTAACTGCTTATTCCTATAGCAGATAAGACACCAAGTATTGCAACAACCACTAGAAGCTCAATTAAAGAAAATCCTGAGCTTCTAGTAGTCATTATAATATTTTGTTACTTTTATTATTATTCGACAGTAACTGTATGTGTTAGTTGGTTTGCAGTAGCATTACATGCAGCAACAATACAAGCTCTTATAATAATTGAAGTTCCTGAAGCTGTAATACTAATTTGACCCTCAACAAATGAAGCTGAACTTGCAGTTGCAGCAGCTTGAGTGTATGGGTTTTTATTTGAGTCAGCAGCGATAATAGCTGTAACAGCATTTGCTGCAGTTATTGGACAGTTAGCTGACGACGCTCCAAATACTTTTCCTGAAGATCCTTCTAAGGTACATTTTTGTAATTCAGCAGCTATAAACTTTGCTGTTTGAGCATGCATAGTTTTAACAACATTTTTTTTAGCACTCGCAGTATACCCTGTATAAGCAACAGTTCCTACCGCAGCAAGAATTCCTATAATCGCAACTACAACTAATAATTCAATTAGTGTAAAACCTTTATTATTTGTTTTTTTCATAATTTTAATACCTTTTTAATTTTTATTCATATTATTGATCTAAAAGCTAATGTAAAGAGAACAGATTACATCTAAATTAACTATATTAAAGATTTAATTAGTTCAAAATGAGTTGAAATACTAGTTTTTTTATTCAAATTAGCTTAAATAAACTAACTAATTATGACTTACAAAGTTACAGAAGAAAATAACATATCTACCGTCTTTTTAAGTGGTGAAATTGATATGGATGTAACAGATAAAGCAAAAGAAATAATTATTCCCCTTATAGAAGCTGGAAAAGAAGTTCATATAAATTTAAAAGATGTTGAATACATGGACTCTTCTGGAATATCTGTTTTAATTGAAAGTCATCAGGTAAGCCAAGAAAAAAATACACGTGTTGTATTAAAAGAAATTAGCAAATCAGTATTAAAAGTAATCATGATGGCAAAGCTTGAACAGATTCTAATAATTGAATAATGGAAAAAATTTCTGAGTACAAAACTTTTGAAGTTAACTCAGCAAACTTAAAACACATTAGAACTTTTGCAAGAGAAGTTTTTAATAAGTCAGAAGAACTAAAAAATTATCAAGAAGAATTAGTTTTAGCTTTAGCCGAAGCTGCACAAAATGTTGTCAAGCATGCTTATAACGGAAAACCTTCAAGTGATACAATGAAAGTAGAAATAAACTATTCAGAAGACGGTTTATTGTTGATAGAGCTTTATGACAAAGGAAAAGCTGCTATTCCTGAGAATATAAAACCTCGAAATCTAGATGATATTAAAGCTGGAGGACTTGGTACTTTCTTTATAGGTCAAATTATGGATCAAGTTATTTTTAAGACTTCAAAAATTGACTGGATTAATCACTTAATTTTAAAAAAACAATTTTAAAATACTTATCCTATTAAAGCACCAACGTTAAAGATTGGTGAGTACATTGCAATCATCAAGCCACCGATCATAGTTCCCATGAATACAATCATAATAGGTTCTATTAATGTCGACATGTTGTCTACTGCTGTATCAAATTCTTCTTCATAATAATTTGAAACAGAGGTAAACATTTCATCTAAACTTCCAGTTTGCTCACCTACAGAAATTAGTTGACTAAATGTTGGTGGAAATAATGGTTCTTTTAAAAATAATTTTGTTAAAGTGTCTCCTGAGAAAACTCCTTTTTTAACATTTTCTAAAGCATTCGTGATTACAACATTATTGCTTACTGATTTTGCAATTTCAATACTTTCAAGTAAGTTTACACCGGCTGCACTTAAATTTCCCATGATCAAAGAAATTCTAGCTAACATTGATTTTAAAATCATATCACCAAAAACTGGTAATTTTAAAACTCTACCATGCCACCAAAATTTTATTGTTTCATTTTTGGTTGTTAGGTATTTAAATACAAAATAAGAAACTGTTAAAACTATAAACAATGTCAGTCCACCCGATCCTCTCATAAAATCACTGGCAGTCATAATAACACGTGTTGGGGTTGGAAGCGGAATACCCATTCCATCATACATTTTTGCAAAAACGGGGACCACCTTTATAAGCATGAATACCATTACAATCATTGCTGTTGAAAACATGACCATTGGATACATTAAAGCACCTTTTATCTTTTTTTTTACTTTCTCTGTTTTTTCAAGAGAAGCCACCAATTTTAATAAAAATACATCTAATTTACCACTCGCCTCACCCGCCTTAATTAAGTTTACATAAATATTATCAAATACCTTTGGATACTTATTAAAACATTTTGATAATGTTACTCCACCCTCTAAACTTTTTCTAATATCCTCAATTATTTCCTTTAAACTTGGGTTTTCTACTTGATCTCTTAACATCACCAAAACATTTAAAATTGGTAACCCAGCTTTAACCATTGTAGCAAATTGCTTAGAAAAAATTACAATATCTTGAGGTGTAACTTTTTTTTTACCAAATGAAAAACTGCTCCCCTTTTTTTTCTCTTTTTTTGCAGTTTTTTTTTTTTTTTTCTTTTTTTTTTTTTTTTGATCTTACAAGGTTGGTGATAATAACTTTATCAGCCTTTAATTTATGTGAGGCTTCATCTTGATTAAGAGCTTCAATTTCTCCTTCAATATATTTACCTGCAGATATTCCTTTATAGGTGTAAAATTCCATATTCTAAGAATCTGATTGTAGAACTCTGTCGTACTCTCTAAAATTTAAATCTCCAGAAATTAACATTTGTCTTCCCATGTCTTGCATAGTTCTAAATCCTTCTTTAATTGCAATTTCTTTTAATTCGGGTGTTGTACATTGTCTTAGGATTGCTTCTTTAAGAGGTTTAGTGACATTTAATATTTCATAAATACCTGTTCTACCTTTATAGCCAGAGTCTTTACATTTTGGACAACCTTTACCTTTCGAAACTTTTGCTCTTGAAGCTTGTTCTGGTGTGAAGCCCATGTCAGATAAAGCTTTTGGTGTTACATCTTCGTCTGGCACTCTACAATCTGGACAATTTTTTCTTGCAAGTCTTTGTGCAAGGATTAAAGAAACTGCAGCACTAATTAAATAATCAGGAGTTCCCATGTTTTGTAAACGAGTAATTGTACTTGGAGCATCATTGGTGTGTAGTGTACTAAAAACCAAGTGACCTGTTAAAGCTGCTTTTAATCCAATATCAACAGTTTCTTTATCTCTCATCTCTCCAATTAAAATTATTTCTGGGTCTTGTCTTAAAAAAGATCTCAGTGCAGTTGAGAAGGTAAATCCAATATCTTCTTTAACTTGGACTTGGCCTACTCCGTCTAATTCAAATTCAACAGGATCCTCAGCTGTTAAAATATTTATATTTGGCTTACTGATTTCTTTTAAAATACTATAAAGAGTTGTTGTTTTACCAGAACCTGTTGGTCCAGTAACTAATATCAAGCCTTGGCTGCCATGAATTGCATGTCTTAAATTCTTTAAATCATTTTCATCAAAATTTAACTGTTCTAAACTGATATCACCTGCATCCTTGTTTAATACCCGCATTACAATTCTTTCATTACTTGCTGTAGGCAGCATTGAAAGTCGTAAATCTACTATTTTACCATCTATCTTAAAGGGAATAGCACCATCTTGGGGCAATCTTCTTTCTGCAATATCAAGTTTTCCCATAATCTTAAATCTAGTAACAACTGCACCATAATTATGATGAAGAAATTTATTAAATTTAGTCTGCTCAGTAAGTATCCCATCTAACCTGTATCTTACGCGTGAAGAAAATCTATAGGGCTCTATATGAATATCACTAACACCACTTTTAATAGCTTCCGCAACGACTGCTGTACTAAATTTTATTACTTCAGATTCATTTTCAATTGCCTCAATATCTTCTTCTGGGTTATTTTCTAATACCTCTCCAGCTTCTGCAAACTCTGAATCAAATTCCTTTTGTTTTTCTTCATTTTTATTTGCATCAGAAATAGATTGTGCTGTTACCTCACCACCTTCAGATAATATTAATTCAACGAAATTTGATATTTGTGAGACTGTTGCTGCATGTAATTCAATATTTCTCTTTGTAATTGTTTTTAAATTTCTCATTAAACTAAGTTTAGAGCTGTCAGGAATTGCTATATGAAGTGTAGTTTCATCCATTTTAAATGGAGCAATAAAATTCATATTTATATAATTTGAAGGAAGCACAGCTCTTATTTCATCACTCACACTATGAGTTGAAAGATCAACAACTTCTAAGCTTTGTTCTTTAACTAATAGATCAAGAATTTTATTTTCATTAGTTAGCTCTAATTCAAAAATTGCATCAATTTGAGATTTATTGCCATCTTGGCTTGCTTGTTTTATTTTTCCTAGATCAGCACCAGAAATAATATCTTGATCAATTAAAATATTAATTAAATTTACTTCACTATCTCTACTTATTTTAAGCATTTTATTTCAATCATTGTTTAAAGAACTCTTGGTGCGATAAATATTAATAATTCATCTAAGTTATCAACTTTTGATTTTCCTTTAAATAGATTTCCTATTACTGGCATATCGCCTATACCTGGTGTTTGTTGTTTGCTGTTTGCAATGACATTTTTTTTAATTCCACCAATCACAACAATATCTCCATCAGCAATTAATAATTTTGTAACTATTTCCATTTTATTAATAGGAGGTTCATCAGAGCCTGTTGTTCTGTTTGGTGTGTCATTGTTAACTTGAATTTGTAATAAAACATTTCCATCTCCAATAATACTCGGAGTAACTGTTAATTTTAAAGCAGCCTCTTTAAATGATGTTGAAGTAGTTCCATCTGATGTTGTTTGGTATGGAATTTCTTCTCCTTGTGTAATTGTAGCCGTCTGATTATCTAGTGTAAATATTTTAGGGTTTGAAATAGTTTTACCAAGTCCTATTGCTTCTAATGCTGTTATTTCTGCTTTTAAAACACCAGTTGTTGTTTTTCTAAGTAAACCTATACCGCTTGTTGCACCAGTAACTGGAAAATTAGTAATTGAATCTGTTGCAGCACCTAAGCCTGCAGCAGTAGTGGTATCTAGCGCTCCACTACCTGAACTTGTTCCTGAAACACCTCCAGCAACATTTCCTTTTTTACTATAATATCCTCCTAATCTTACTCCTAAAGCTCTTTCAAAATCAGAGTTAGCTTCAACAATAAAGGCTTCAATTAAAACTTGCTTAGTTCTAACGTCAATTTCTTTAATTACTTTATCAACTACATCTAAATCTTTTTCCTTACCTCTAACAATTATCGATCTTGTAGTTACTTCTTCTGTAATTTGAATTGGCACATATGCATTGTCTCCCGAACCAGCTGTAAATAATTCACTTATTGTCTTTTTTGCTTGAGCTGGGCTTATATAATAAAGTCTAAATATTTCTGAATAAATTGGCTCAACTGAATCTTCAACTTCTATTTTCTTTTTAACCGCAAGTGCTCTTTCAGACTTATAGGTATCTTGTGATGTTAGATTTTCTGGAGAATGTATTCTAATTAAATTACTACTCACATCTATATCAGATGCATAATTCTTCATATCAAGCAACGCTTGAAAAGCTTTATCCCATGGTACATCAACTAATTCAGCTGATATTGCTCCAGCAACCTCGTCCCCAACTAAAATATTAATTTCACCAATTTTACCCATTAGTTTCATTGTTTCTTTAAAATCTAAATTTTGAAATTTAAGTGAAATTCTTTGTTTGAGATTTTTGTAACTGTCAGGAATAATTAAATAATTTCTCGAAGAAGAAGAGGATATTTTTTTTCTCTTATTTAAATTTGTTGTATCACCAAAAACAGGCTTTGGTCCCATTTCTAAAGTTTTGGCGATTTCTGATTGTCCTGATTTTTTTATATTTTCTTTAATTAATGGAGTATTATGCTTAAATGGTTTAGCTTTTTTAAATTGTCCTGTGCTTGTACAATTTGATAAAAAAAGTAATAAAACAAGTAATGAAGATATAAATTTGAATTGTTTAATATTCATCTACTTCCCTTACTTTGTTTTTAAAATCAATAACCATATATTTTCCACCTTCTTTTTCAAAAATAGCTTCCGTTAGCCTAAGATCAACAAATCTCAAGCCTTCTTCTAATTCTTCATTTAATTGAATGGTAATAACTTTTCCAGAACTATCAGCTAATGAAACATAACTTTCAAACTTTCCAGATATAATTCCAACTAATTTAAAATTATTTAAGGTTAATTTCTTTTGATCCTCAGAATCATTGTCGAAAGCTATTAAATCACCTGATGATGTTGCTGCATTGCCTGCAAACGGATCATTCAAGGGGACTTCTTCTTCTGTTGCGTCTTTTATATTCTGTTCATTTTTTGCTTGAATTTCTTTAGCTTTATTTGCTAGATCTTTAGCTTGATCAACTATGTTTTTTTTATCGTGGGAATCTGCAAAGCTGCTTTGCATAGTTGCAAAAAATAAACTTAGTAAAATTATAATTTTAAAAAAATTCATCTGTCATTCCTACTATTGTTAGTACACCTGTAGCGACTATAGCACCAGTCTTGTCACTTTGTACAATTTTAATTGCTTCTTTCTCAAAATTTAACATTTTATTAGATCTAGCTAGCTCTCTTTTAAATTTAATATATCCTAAAAAGTTACCTCTAATCTCGTAGTTAACTGGTATTTTATAATAAGACACATTGTTCTTGTTCAGTTTATCTGGTGTGTCTTCACTCACACCTTCCTTTAATACTGGTTTAGGTTTTTGTTTGCCGATTTTAGATATAACTAAACCATTAACACCAGCATACTTACTTAAACTCAAGTATAGTCCTTCAACTTCTGCTTTACTGTGAAATAAAGTAGAATTTTTTTTATACTTTGGTTCTAATTTTTTTATTCTTTTTGTAAAAACTATTATCTCATCATTAAATGTAGATATCTCAGTTTGTTTTAAAGTCATATCATCTAGCATTACTTTTTTAGTTTTTACAATTGGATTTAAAACAGCATAGTAAATAATTAAAAATAAAATTATTGACCCAAAACCAATTCCAAACTTAATTAAAGTTTTTTTATCAGCAACTTGTAAAAGTTTTTCTTTTAAATCAGAAATATTTATATTATTTAAATCCATTATATTTCACCTTTCAAAATAACTGCTATTTTAAAACCCTTCATTACCTGGGAACTTCCTTCAGTTGCCTTTGGTAAATTCATCGACGCTAATGAAGCTTGACTGACTAAACTTTTTGTATTTAGATTGGCAATCAACTTTAATATGTCTTGATCACTAAAAGCATCACCCATAATAACTAATAAATCTGAGCCATTATATTCCAATGACTGAAATCTAACTCTATTAGGTACTGAAGATGCAACTTGTGCTAAAATTCTATAATTAATTTTTTTATTTGATTTTATAGAGTTACTTAAATTTAAAGTCTTAGTCATTAGACCTATTTTTTTGACTAAGTCATTTTTTTGAATTGATGTTGATTCATGGGTGTTTTTAACACTTTCGTAACCCACTAAAGCTTTATTATATTTTTGAATATTCCAAAAAGATAATCCAAAAAGTGCCACATAAATTAATGCTACAATTCCAACAACACCTTTAAATGCAAAATTTGAAAATACTTTCATCTTTTTTTGCTTGATCATGTTGTCTCTATTAGGAAGTAAATTAATATTTTTAACAGCTGTTACAAATTTGTAATAACCAAAAACATCTAATTTTCTAAAAGCTAAACCCATCACAGTTGACAAGTAAGATTTATTTGCAAGTTTTGTAGCTTCCTCTAACTGAGCTGGTATTTTAATTTGATCTAAGGGATCTAGTAAAGTGAATTGAGTGTTAGCTAATGATTTTCTAAATTTTCCCAAAAAGTCTTCAACATTTTGTTCATTTGAAATAACTTTTATATTTCTAATTCTTTTTTCATATTTAACTTCAAAATCATTAATAGCCTGTTTTACTTGAGTGATATATCTTCTAGAAAAAGCATCTGCTTCTTCTTGGTCGCTTGGATCTTTAATTGTTTTTCTATCTTGTCCGCGAATAAATATATCTGTAATGATTGGATTATTTTCATTCAAGATCATTACATAATTTTCATCTAGGCCAAACTCTAACAAAGCTGTTAAGTTGCTATTTTCAATAGATCCCGAAAGTTGATTAATTTGATCAACCGCAGATTTTAGAGCAAAACATTTTACATCTATTATAACTGGGTTTAATCCACCTTTTTTTATTATCTTGGTGTAATTATTAATGTCCGAAAGCTTTGAAGCAACAAACAAAATTTCCATGGTATTGTCTTTTTCATTTCTATTAATGACTTGATGAAAAATTGAGTAGTCTGCTAAATTATCAGTAAGTTGTACTAAATTTTCCCATAACGAATCTGTTTCGACAGCTTTTTGTAATTCTACATCACTCATTAATGGGCTAGTAACAACTCTGATGATTGCACTAGTTACTGGAATTGCTATTGCCGCATTTGTTGTTGTAATTTTAGATCTTTGAATAGCTAATTGTAATTCTGAACCAAGATCATCTAAATGATCCAAAACAGAAGCATCATCTGGTAGGTTTGTTGGGTGAATATAAAACTTATCTAATATCCATTGATTTGAATTATTTGAAGAGACTTGAGCTAGTCTAATTTCTTTGTTTGTAATTTCTACACCAAGAATTTCTTCTCCTTGAATCGCTGATTTTCCTAATTTATTTTTTAATGCAGGAGCTAATTTGGATTTTATTTTTTCAAAAAAACTTTTCGTTTTTTTTTCTTTATCATCTATAGCCTGATCTGGAGCAGTAGTAGCTTCTTGGGTGGGTTTTTTTTTAAATAGGTTATTAAACATTTTATAATTTATAAGTGTAGTTAATTAAATATTTACCTTTTTTGGTATAGAATTGCAATTTTAATACTATTCTTAACACCTAGGGTAGAAATGCTTATCACCTAGTTGATAACTAAAAATTAATATTTCATATTAGAAAAAATCTATTATACAACAAGGCATGTTTGAAAAATTAGAAGAATTAGCAAAAAATAATAAAAAAATATCAGATTTTCATTTAAGAGCTGGTTCACCTATGGCCTATAGGCAAACTGGTGAAATTATTAAAGTTCAAGATGCAATGGTTACAGCTCAAGATCTTCAAGATCTTCTAAGTATGAATTGTAATGAAGAGGAGTTAAATAAATTTGAAAAAACTCATGAGCTAGATAGTGCTGTTATGTTAAGCGGTTTAAGATTTAGAGCTAATTTTTACAAAACTATTAAAGGACCTGCTGCTGTTTTAAGAAGAGTAGAAAGTAAAATTCCAGAAATGTCAGATTTTGTTCTACCAGAAGTGCTTTATGATATTATAGATATGCACAAAGGTTTGGTGTTAGTAACAGGTCCAACAGGATCTGGAAAATCAACAACCTTAGCTGCAATAGTAAATGAAATTAATAAAACAAAAACTCACAACATCATTACGGTAGAGGATCCTGTAGAGTTTATTCATAAAGATCAGCAAAGCATTATTTCTCATCGTGAAATTGGAAAACAAACTCAAAGTTTTGCCACAGCATTAAAAGCTGCTTTAAGAGAAGATCCTGATGTAATTTTAGTTGGAGAATTAAGAGATCTTGAAACTGTAGGTTTAGCGCTCACAGCAGCTGAAACAGGCCACCTTGTTTTTGCAACATTGCACACTAGTGGAGCACCGGAAACTATTAATAGAATTATTGATGTTTTTCCACCTGAGCAACAATCACAAATTAGAGCTCAAATTTCAACTTCATTAAAAATGGTTGTCACACAAAGACTATTAAAAACTAAAGATGGTCAAGGACGTGTTGCTGCATTTGAAGTTATGAAATGTACACCTCCAATACAAAATTTAATTAGAGAAGCAAAAATTCATCAAATTCCAAGTATTATGCAAACCTCTGTTCGTGATGGAATGGTTACTATGACTAAATCACTAGAAGAGCTGGTTGCATCAGGAAAAATAGATGCGAATGCTGGCAAAGAACACTAAAGGTTTTTCACTCTTAGAATTATTAGTTGTTGTTGCAATAATTGGTATCATCTCTGGAATTGCTTACCCTAATTTTTCAAGCTGGAAAAAAGATAGAGAAGCAAGAGCATTTACTGAAAAAGTTACAAATTTATTTTCTGCTATGAGCGCTTCTGCACAAAGAGGCTCTTACCCTTATGCCCAGGTTTATTTTAAATTTGATCAAGGCACATTTAAGGTTTACGGTAAAGGTATGGTGCAAGACAGTATGACTAAACTATTAAATGCAGGCACAGCTTTAAATTGCGCAATGGTAACTGCCGGCTATTGGACAAAGCATGACATAAAAATTATTGAAAGCGATCAAGTGGCTCTTAGTATTAATTCCAATTCTGCAGTTTGCTTTTCTCAAGATGGTTCTTATTATAAAACCATGGGTAATTTATCTGGTGAAAGCACCATGATTATTTGTGCAAAATCTCTAGCCGTTCTAACTGGATCATGCCCTACAACAGCTTCTACCGGGCTAACAAAAAATGGAGTTGCTCAACAAGCATATTTGATTGAATGGAATAGATTTTCTAATATTGTGAAGAAAAGATGGGGTAGTAATGGTTGGACGATACAATAAATTAAAGAATATATTAGGCTTAACGCTAATTGAAGCCATGGTTTCAGTGGTTATTGTAGGTATTGGCTTTATATCTATATTTCAGATGGTTAACTATTCTGTTCGTTCGATAGATGTTTCGGGTGAACGAACTAAGACCAATTTTTTAGTTTCAATGGTTGCTGAAGATTTAATGGCAGACAAAGATCAAGAGTATGGTGGTAAAAACTTCCATGAATACCTTTTAGGAACTAGCAACAAAGGTTGGAGAATGGGAAGTTGCTCAAATGGTACAACTTCAAATTCAAATTTTACCAATGCCCCACAAAATAAAATGCAAAAATGGGACAACCGCTTTTCTAAAAAAAGAATTAAATGTAAAGGACCTAATGATATCAAA